>SDBT01012750.1_pt1 | contig 13496 bp, 13 predicted proteins | sample 2277101 | NCBI WGS metagenome assembly SDBT01 (sample SAMN10404973, study PRJNA504765) | marine sediment metagenome | isolation source: marine sediment core GS10_PC15, 103 cmbsf | place: Arctic Ocean: Southern Knipovich Ridge | collected 2010
TATCCGCCGATCGTATTTGAGAAGCAAAAAACCTCCGGCTATACTACGACCACAGAAATGCAGGATAGTAGCAACAAATCAACTTCCTATCATTGATAGGTCGGCATAGCCGAATCCTTTTTTTCTACTGCCCGCTATCCTCGAAAACTTCGTCCCGACCACTTAGACTTCGATAAGCGTCGGCAACTGGATACAAAATTCCGGTCCGATCCAACGCACCGCGGTTTGACCGATGCGTTGCTCGGCATCGAGACTCAGATTTACGACATAAAAAGCCGTTGGTTTGTAGGCCTCGATGAAGCTGTGGGAAGAGCGAGACAGCTTGGGCCTTTTCATCTCCGTGGCTTTGACCTCGATGCCGGTAATTCCGCCTTCTGTCTCGACCACGAAATCGACTTCCGCTTTGGATTTGGTGCGCCAGAATCCGAGCGATTCCGATGGAGTAAGTCGTAATTTGTGCTTAGCCAGCTCCCCTGCCACCCAATTCTCGAACAGTGGTCCACGATTTGGATGCTCATCGAAAGGAGTGAACTGTCCTCTCATGGCATTCAGGATGCCGGTATCACAAAAGTAGAGTTTAGGCCGCTTCGATATCTCCGCTCGCTTACCTCCGATGAACGGCGGCAGAATCTGGATAACGTGACTTTCTTCGAGAATGGAGAGATAGTTGCCGATGGCGGTGCGCGAGACGCCGCAGACCGCGGCCCAGTCCGTGACGTTGCTGAGATTTCCTGTTTGCCCGGCGAGGAGCCTCAGCAGCCGCCTGAACGCATCGATGTTGTCAATTTTAAAGAGGTCTGATGCATCCCGGATAACGAATGCCTCGATCAGCTCGTAAAGCACACCCTCCGGACGGGTCGAGAGCCATGCCTCGGGATACCCTCCGAAAACAACTTGGCGTTTCGCTCGGTTTCTGAGCTCGTCGACAGCAAGAAGAGGGGGCAGCCCACCCAAATCTTGCGAAACCTCCTTGAGGCTGAGGGGGTGCATCATCGCGCGCACCGCTCTTCCTGCGAGCGATTCTCGCGTCCTAGCTCTCAGGTGAAAGGAGGAAGAACCCGTAACAAATAGCGGGCTTTCGAGACCGCCATCCACAAGCCCCTTGATAAGTAGGCCCGCCTCGTCCAGGTGCTGTGCCTCTTCGATGAGTACCGGCCGGTCGCTCGGCCAAAGCTTCCTTAGATCATCGAGCATCAGGGCGGGCGAACGACACCAGCTTTGGACGAGGAGCTCCTCGGCGTTTATAAAAAGCGGTGGCGTTGCTCGTTCAGCGAACCAGTGCCAGAGAAAAGAAGACTTACCTACCTGACGAGCCCCGACAACGATATGCGCTTTGCCGGGATACGGCCAGTCGGCTGCTTCCGGCACCATTCGTGAGATAAACGGGTCGGCAAAATGATGCTTTGCTGCTGCCGGAAAGGCTTCCTTGTCGGTCAGCCACGGATTCGATGCCCGTAGAATCCTCAATACATCTGTATTCATGTAATACTATTAGCAGGCTTTTTTGCGCTTTACAAGTGCCTTTAGCAGGGTTGATGGCATGCGGAACACGCCACCGCCGCGAGATCCGGGATTGCAAGAACGTAGATCACGCCATCTAAAGGGGGCGGCCCTTCAAGACCCGGTAGACGGTGTTGGCAAGAAACAAAACCAAGGCGAGGGCGTTCGCCATTCCACCCCAGCTTCGGACTTGAAACCAGTCGGTCAAGTCGCCGCCTATTCTGACCATGAGCCCGATTTGAAGCAGTGCCAGGTGGGTGTAAAACACCGGGTGGAAGTCCAAAGACCGTTTGAGCACCGCGGGGAAGATCACCGGCGCGTGGGCGAAGATCATTCCGAAAACGAATCCGAGAAAAAACGTGTGAAGAACCGCATCATGGGCGGGGCCGGCAACCAACGGTCCATAAACCGTCCATAGGAGCCCCGAAAAAATGAGCCAGCCGTAACCCAGCAGAAGGCTGACTCCCATGAACCGCGGGAGACCTTCCTTGCGGAGGGAACGTCTGGCCATGTCGTAGTAGACGAGCCATAGGCCGGTCAGTAACAAGCCGGCTCCCATGAGCCGCGTACCCCGTCCGAACCACACTGAAGAGTAGACTTCGTTGGTGGCTCCAAACACAATGCGCGCCTCCGGCTCGGCAACGAATCCCACCGCAGCCAGAATCAATCCGGCAACAAACAACCCTGAAGAAAAGTTGAAGAGGACCCGGCTGGTTGTCGAAAGACGGAGGAGTCGGCTGAGCTCCAGGCGTTCGCCGGCAATCGTTAGTAGCAGGAATCCCATCCAGAAGGGGACGACCACGTAATAAGGCCAGCCCAATGACCACAAACCGTTTCCCGCCGTCCAGGCGAGAGCTCCCGAAGCCACGCAGGCGTTATATAGCGTCGGCTGGCGTCGGAAGAAGATCACAGTGATGACGACGAGAACGAGGCTTCCGGCGAGGTAGAGGAAGCGTGGAGACTGAGCGGTGGGCGATAGGATGAGCCAGAGTCCACCTACTGCAGTCGAGAGCGGACCGGCATAGGCCCAGCCGCGCTTGATGGCCACCGCGCGTTCCAGGCTGACGAGAGTGCCCAGGAACGCACCGACCATCAAAGGTCCATGCACCAGCAGCAGATCGGGATGAGGAAGCGGCATCACCCAGCCGAGTCGCAGCAGGCCGGCGTCTATGGCGGCGAGCAGAGACAAGGCCGCCGGGGCTATCAGGAAGATTCGTTTGCTAAAGCGCCCTTTCATCATTCCCCTATGATTTTTATTAGAACCCGTTTGGAGCGGCGGCCGTCGAACTCACCGTAAAAGATTTGCTCCCAAGGGCCAAAGTCGAGTTTTCCTTTGGTGACGGCCACCACCACCTCGCGGCCCATAATTTGGCGTTTGTGATGTGCGTCGCCGTTGTCCTCACCCGTGCGGTTGTGGTGGTAGCGCTCGGGACTCGCGTCGAAGGGCGCCAATGTTTCGAGCCAGCGCTTGTAATCGGCGTGGAGGCCCGGCTCGTCGTCATTGATAAAGACCGAGGCGGTGATATGCATGGCGTTGACCAGGCACAGACCCTCTTGGACGCCGCTCGCTTTGACCGCTTGGCTCACCTCCGAAGTGATATTGACGAAATCCATGCGTTCGGCAACGTTCATGATCAAATGCTTCGTATGGCTCTTCACTGTATTCCTCCTGGATAGAAACCGGTTGATTGTCGCCTACCTCACCAGCAGAAATCAATGTGAGATGCCGCTGCGGTTCTTTAAAAGAAAGGCGGGTTCCAGTAGAGTAATAGAAGATCCATTAAATGGAGCGCCATGCAACAGAAGTGTGAGAGAAAAAGAGGTGGACTCGGCGGGTGGGCGATCCTTTTCTTTGCTTTGACGATGTCGTTTGTCGCCGAGCCGACCCTGGCCATTCCCGCTTTCGCGCGCCGCTACAAGCTTCCTTGTCATTTCTGCCACGACGGGTTTCCCAAGCTGAGCGTCATTGGGGAGCAGTTCAAGGAACGAGGCCTGCACCTGCAGCAGGAGGCCTTCGAGCTGAACCAATGGCTCAAATCGGTCCCGGCTACTCTCCGAACCGGCTTGAATCGCACTTTCATAGAGGACGACGACGACCGCACGTTGGGTTTCTTCAAGTTGATTACCGCCGGTGCCCTGGGTTCCCGCGCCTCTTACTGGGTCGATCAAACCTGGATCGCGACCCAGGATGGCTTCGACCGAGTCGGCACCGACAACGCCTGGGGACGGGCGGAGGTGGTTCCAAAATACTTGTATGTGAAGGGGGGGCGTTTCGAGCTGGACCTTCCTTTCTCGCAGGCTCGCACGCCGTATCTGTTCGAGTATGAAATATATTTCGTCAATAGCGGTTTCGAGTCAGACAACATCGGCCTAGCGCAAGATGGCGTCGAAGTGGGAGGCTCATTCGACCCGGGAATACACTGGTCGATGGCCGTCGTCAAGGGGCAGAACGCTTCCGAGGCGGTGGACCTTACAGAAAAAGCGGATCGATTCGACGGCAACTTCTACGGGCGTCTCCAGCATCGCTCGGGGACGAATCGAATCGGAGCCTTCGTTTATCTCGCTAGCAACGTCCTGGCTCGCGAGAATCCCGATCCCGGTCTTGGAGGGGAGCCGGTTCTCGTTTGGGACGATGACCTGCTGAGGTTTGGCGGTGACGGATCCTATTACGCCGGCGCACTACACCTGTTCGGAGTCTTCATGCACGGCCGCAACGACAACTCCATTGCCAACGCGGCAAATCCCGAAGGCACAGGGCAGACTCTGACATTCACCGGTGGTTACGTTCAAGGGGAATACACCCTCCGAGACGAGATCCTGTTATCCGCCCGTCTTAATTGGGTCAGTCGTCCGCCGGAGCGCAGCGGCCTGCCAAACCAGACCTTCAGCAGTTTTTTCCCGGGGCTGAGGATCGGGTTCCTCAACCGGTTCAGGGTTTTGTTCGAGGTGGGCTTTCAAAACCAGGGCCGGGGTACGGTGGGTGCCATACAGGCGGATCTCGCGCTGTAAGAGCTATCTAACCACGTGGATGGTGTTGGTTTCACCATCGAGCCGGCCGCGAAAAGCCAAGGGGGCGCCTTCTATGAGTCGAATTCGCTCGAAACCTTCGAGGTAGTAAAGCTCTCCGTTCTCGGCATACAGCATCGGACGCCAGCCCTCCCTGATGCATCTCAAGGCGCTTTTCAAGTGCAGTTCGCCCTGGTGTCCCCCGAGCTCTCGGCATCGCTCATCGGTTAAGTATCCTTGCCAGCGGCGGATGGGCGCCTTGGAGGGCGTTTGCGTCGTCTGCTGTGTTTTCGCGCGCGTCTCCCACGCAGATACTGAGCCGTCCGTCACCGGTTTGGAGACCCTTGGGGCGCTCGTATTCTGCGCGGCGGTACTGGCGGCGAACCTCGTCCTCACGTAAGTCGTCGAGGCGGCGTAGATCGATATGTCCCGTTCCCAAACGACGCCACCGCTGCCATTGAGTTTCAACTGGTGATGCCCGGGAGGTAGGGACTTGAACTCCCCGGGAGCGTTGCCGATGAACTGCCCGTCGAGCAGAACGGTGGCCGGCCGATCGGACTCGATAGAAAGAAAGCCCAACTTGAGCGGGGGAGCCGTTTGGATTTGAGAATCCGGCGGCTGCGCGGTCGCGTTCTTCGTCGGGGATGGAGTTTCCTCTCTTACCCACGATTCACTCAACTGGGCCGCGCCCTTGATCTCCGCTCCGGTAGAGCCGTCATCCGTTGAAGAGAAATGCTGATAACCCAGGAGTAGGCTTCCGAGACCCAGTGCCAGCGCTAGGGTGCCGGCTAAGGCCAGCGCGCGTTGAGGAATTTGTTGCAGCCGACGGAGCCGGGCTTTGCGGAGAGGCTGTTTCAGAGCTTTGGCTGCGATGGTGATGGTGGGCGAACAGCCGGCCGCCTCGTGGAGCTTTTCATTGAACTCCATCACTGATGCATATCGATTGTCGGGAGAGCGGGCCAGCGCGCAGGTGAGGACGTGGCACACCTCCGGGTTGAGCTTCAAATGCTCAGGGGGAATGGGTAAGGGTGCGGTGAGATGCTTCATCAAGACACCAACCGCGGATTCCGCTTTGAAGGGGACCTGTCCGGTGAGCAACTGGTAGGTCATGATCCCCAGCGAGTAAAGGTCCGAGCGATGGTCGATTTTCTCCCCTCGGCACTGTTCGGGGGACATGAATTCCGGTGTGCCGACGACGAATCCCTCGTCGGTGAACGAAGGTATCTTCAGTGGTTTGGCGATTCCAAAATCGAAGACCAGGCAGCGGTGTTCCGGAGTCACCAAAATATTGGACGGCTTGATGTCGCGATGGACGACCCCGGCTTCGTGGGCGGAGTTGAGCGCCTCCGCTACTTGATCGATGACGTGAACCGCGCGCTCGAGCGGCCAAGGTTCGCCGTCGAGCAAGCTCCGGAGAGTGACTCCATCGGTTATGTATTTCATCACCAGGTAAGGGCGGCCCTGATCCTCTCCCGCGTCGAAAATGGGGAGGATATGAGGGTGATCGAGTTGGCCCAGCAACTGGGCTTCCCGGCGAAACCGGCGCACCCAGTCCGGATCTTGACTGGTTTCGCTGAGCAGGATCTTGATGGCGACTTGTCGGCCGAGAGCCGGGTGGAGTGCTTTGTAGACTTCCGCTGTGCCTCCTCGCCCGATAAGAGCCTGGAGATGATAAGGGCCTACCTGCGTTCCAACTAGTTCCACGTAGATAACCTTGAATTTTAGCAGCTGCAAGGCCCGTGCCGTTCCCATCCACGGCGGGCGAAGGAGGTGCATTTGCTATAAGCTATCGTCTGAAAAGGCAAATTCGAGTGACCTGCCGGGCGCATGGCCGCTCGGGCCTTATCCCTCGATTCGAGAGCCGCGGGAAAATTCCTACGGTCCGCCAATCACCAACCGAGAATATTCTATCCACCGTGTAGAATGGACACGATCGGAGCGGCCTCGAGAAGCTCGGCCGCGGGAGGATCGAATATGGCCCGAGATTCGGTCATGGCGGCTAAAACCCTGGCGGCGCTGGAACGCCGGGTGGTGGCTTGCCGGCTCTGTCCACGATTGGTGGAGCATCGCGAGCATATTTCCGACGTCAAAACTCGTCGCTTCGAGGATCAGGCTTACTGGGGAAAACCGAGTCCTGCATTCGGCGATCCGCGGGCCCGTCTGCTGCTGGTAGGGCTTGCACCGGCGGCGCACGGCGGCAACCGTACCGGGCGGATGTTCACCGGAGATCGAAGCGGCGATTGGCTGTACGAGGCGCTTCATCACTTCGGTTTCGCAAATCAACCGGAATCGGTTGCTCGAGACGATGGACTTCGCTTGACCGATGCCATCATCACCGCTGCGGCTCGCTGTGCGCCTCCAGGGAACAAGCCCACCTCAGCCGAGCTCCACAACTGCCGGGGATATTTGGTTCGTGAGCTGGAGTTGCTCCAGCAGGTGAGGGTGGTTCTGGCTCTGGGACGCATTGCCTTCGACGGATTCCTTGCCGCCTGGAAGGCTGCGGGGTGGCCGGTGCCCTCACCCAAACCGCGTTTTGCTCACTGTAGTGAGGCTACTCTGCAGGGTGCGAAGACAGAGATCTTGCTTCTCGGAAGCTACCATCCAAGTCAGCAAAACACCTTCACCGGGCGACTGACCCGGCCGATGTTTCACCGAGTGTTCCGCAGGGCGAGAGGGGCTCTCGAGCGGTCTTGAACCGTCTATCGATCACTTCGCGTTTGATTCCATTTGCGTCCGTAAACCAGGTCATCGAAGAAGAGCGCCATCTTATGAGTCCATGGGCCGAGCCGAATCACCCGGCGAACGAAGGTGTGAAACCAGTTGTTCCGGTGAGAGTAAGGACAAACGGCCATGCAGATCCCGCAATCCGTAGCCACGGCCCGCCAGTAGCTGTAGCAGCGCTCGACATCGGTCGGCCATTTGGCAATCCCGCGGACATCCACCTTGTCACCCATCGATAGTGCCTGGGAAGGGCAGTTTTCGGCGCATTTTTTACAAACGCCGCAAAAGTGATCGGCACCCAAATCGATCGGGGCGTTGGTCTCCAGCACCAGGTCGGTGCTGACTGCACCAATGCGAACCCGGCTGCCATAGTTATGGGCGATCAAAATGTTGTTGCGGCCGAGCTCGCCCAGTCCGGCCTGCACCGCCATGGGGGGAAGGATGATGTCGTAATGAGCGTCGTGGTGGGACTTGGCCGCGCAGCCGCATGCTTGGAGGATGGCGGTCACGGTCTTGGATATGAAGGCGGCCCGGTAATACTGTCGCGCCGATTCGCGGATGGTTTCGGCTTGCGGCGCCCGCTGCATCGCCTCGAAGTCCATTTCCACGAGAAAGACGATGGCCATTGGATGATCGAGCCGAACCTCTCGGCCGTAGTCGTCATCGAACCGTCCCTTGTGGGTGTAGGTGAACTCCGCTTCTATGGGAGTGCATCCCACCGCCACCGCCCCCAGCGACAGAACCATCTCCTTGACCACCGGCGTGGGGCTTGCGGATTGCTCCAACCTGGTCTTCCATTCGGCAAGTGTCGTTTCATCGACTCGGATGTCGAAGATGTCTTCGAAGTACCGCTCCGCCCGTGCGGAGATCGTGGGGTCATAGAAGCGCCCGCCCGGTTGACACAGACCCTGCATGTTCCGGATGCGGTCGTCCGTCTTTTTTAGCTCCGGCCTTCTCGAATAATAGTCATCGTAAGCAGGTGTGCCGGACCTGCGCGTCATACGGGCAAACATCGTGTCCCGTTCATCCATCCGTCGGGTGGGTCTAGGTATCTGCATTTGAATCCTCATTGTGTCCCCTCCGGGCATGTTGAAAATCATAACATTGAAGCCTGGTCATCGCCGCCCGCCGTTTGGAGCTGTGATATTCTCCAGCGATGCGCCGATGGATTCTGGTGGATTGGGCGGTTGCGGTATACGCCACCTATGTCGCTATCATCCTCCTCGTCGGTCACGACTCGATTCCCGAATGGCTGCTGCTCTTTCTGCTTCATGTGGCGCTCCTCGTTGGCCTTTGGCTTCTGCCTGTGCGGGGAGCGCCCTGGGAGCTGCCGATTCCGGATGAGGCGCAATGGCGGATAGCTACCAGGGAGGTCGTGCGGTTGGTCCGCTACATGTATCCTCTGATACTCATCCTGGTTTTCTTCGAGGAAGGGCGGCTCATCGTGAACAGCATCTTCCCCGAAACACCCTACTGGTTCGAGCCTTATCTCTATGCCGCCGACCGTTGGGTGTTTGGTGATTTGCCGTCCATTCGAATGGTATCCTGGATGTCTTGGCCTTTGACGGAGTTGATGCACACGTTTTATTTTTCTTATTTCGTGATCCTCGTCGGGGGGCCGGTGTTCGCGGTGCTTGCGGCCAAACGCCGGAGCGGCGGGAAGAGAGGTTTCCGGGGGCCGGAATTCGACTATGCGATCGGTAGCATGGCGTTCGGCTTCCTTTGTGCGTACATTTGGTATCCGTGGCTTGCCGCCCGAGGGCCTTTCGAGAACGCGGCCTTGATATCCAGCCTGCCCCCTTTCGAAGGCGGCCCGTTCACATTTTTGGCCCGCTGGATTACCGACGGCGCCGCGGTTTCCGGCAACTGCTTTCCCAGTGCCCACGTCGCCGGTACTTGGGGACTCACATTTGGAGTCGCGGCATTTCACCGAAAGGCCGGTTGGGTTCTGACTCTTGTTGCCATCGGGGTCAGTATCTCCTGCGTCTACACGCGCTACCACCATGCCGTCGACGTCCCGGCTGGGTTTCTAATGGGGCTCACAGGAGCGATTTCCTTTCGCATTTTGTCTGGAGACACGGGGGCTTGGCCGGGAGGCCGTCGGGTAAGCCGTCATGAGTGAAAGTCCTCCGCTATGGATAGAGCCCGAAGGGGAGAACGAAGCCCGGCTGGCGATCGATTTCATCCCGGCGGCAAGCAAACCATCCCGACTCTGGTTCTTCATTCATGGCCTCAACTCGAGTCGGCGGGGAGAAAAGGCAGTTTACTTCGCCCGGCAGGTGGCGCGACAAGGAGAAGCCTTTGCCAGTCTCGATTTGACCGGGCATGGGGATTCGGAAGGCAACCTCCTCGGGCTCTGCTTGAGTCGCAACATTCAGGACCTGGCCAGGGGGCTCGGTTTTATAGAGCAAAAGGCCGGACCTTTCTCCGCCATTCACCTCGTTGGCTCCTCCATGGGGGGGCTGACAGCTCTTTGGTACTCGGCGACGCATCCCGATCGGGTAAATGCCAATATTCTCATTGCGCCGGCTTTCGAGATGTCAGGACGTCTCCTTTTGAGCTTGGGGAGGGTCAAGGCTCAACAGTGGCGTCGGGAGGGTAAGGTTCACTTGAAGACCGAGTATGCGGAGTTCGATCTCGGATATGGATTCGTCGAGGACGAGGCCCGCCATTCAACCAGCGGTTTGATGAGTCGCTTGAGAACCCCGACTCTCATCCTTCATGGTTCTCGAGACGAGTCCGTCCCCTGTCTGTTTTCCCGCCAGTTTGCGACTCGGGTCGAGGCGGTCAAGCTCGTGGTCATCGATGGCGGGGACCACCGCTTGTCCGAGCACAAAGAGCAACTTTTCAAAGAAATGCTGGATTTCGTCGGTCCCGCCTGACCTTTTCGTCATCTGCTCGATACTCAACTCTCTATTCGTTTCCATTGTTTAAATATGTTTATTTAGAAGAGATGCTCCGCGAGATATCCTGGAGAGAACTGGAACAGCAAGCCTTGATGGTGCTCGGTGTCGCCGGGCTCTTCACCGGTGGCTTCGCCCTTGCCGCCTCGCAGCCCTACGCGGTTTACTACCCATTGTTTCTGATGGGTTTGATTGCCAGTGTGATTCCGGCTTTCGCACTACCCAATATCCGGAGGCGCTATCAAGAAATGGAGCTTCGCAAAATGAGTGCACTGGAGGTTTCTTGAGGGTGAGCGAGCACACCTTGGCGTAGACAAAACTCTGCGAATGGAACCGGAGCAGCTCTACAGCGGGGATTCAGGGTTCTAGACGGCCTGGAGCGCATAAGTGGCCAAGCCGATGGCCACGACGCGATCGTTGCCTTCAACCACTTCCAGGCGGCAAGTTGCCAGAGTTCTTCCCTTCCTCACGACTTCGCCAATGGCGAGAAGGTCACCCTGGACTCCGGCCAGGAGGTTCAACTTGAACTCCACCGTTTTCACGGTGGAGCCGGGAGACATCGAGCCAACCGCGAAGTTGCCGGCCATATCGGCCAGCAGCCCGATTAAACCGCCGTGAATGATCCCGTGCCCTTCCTCGAATTCCTTGCGATACTGAAGCCGAACGCGGGCGACCCCGTTCTCGCAATATCCGAGGGCCATTCCCAGGTGACGGTTGATAGGGGCGGACTCGAAGAACAACTTGAGCTTCTCGAGATGCGCGGACCTCTCGTTCATCTCCGGGCCTTTCGGAGGCCGGAATCCTTCCGGGAATGGAACCGGAACCAGCTTGGTCGGCGTGGCCGAAGCCCCTTTGGTCGACTTTTGAGACTTCGTACTCTCCGCTTTGGTATGAGTACGCTGAGTGGCGGTTGATTTAGGCTTGTCCGCCTTCGAACTTCGGCTAGCTTCCAAGCGCCCTTTGCTCGCTGCTTTCTTTAACTCTCGCCTACTTGTCATCCGACCTCATATATGTAGTTTGTGTCCGGTACGCGCGGTACCGGCAAAGCCTGTGTATGACCAATCGCGCGCCTTGCGACCAACGGTCGCTCGCTCAACGGTTTTGAGGGTAGCTAATTGCATAAACCCTCGGATGAACCCCCCTTTGTTGTTCACTTTTTCCCCACTATCGGGCCGATCGAACGCTGGCGAGTGGTCCGTATAAACCCCTAAAAACAACGCAGATGCTACGCAATGGCCGTAGGACGTTAGTTTATCACAGGGTCCGCCACCGCAATGCTTTAATTTTAAAGATCAAGTACGTTTTTTCTTTTGCTCAGCGGGAGTTTGTTTCTTTATATTCGGTTGCTCCCCGCAGCGATTCCGGGGTAAACTTGCTTGTCTCTGGATCGAGAGTCAAGGCTGTCAAACTGTTAATTTTAATGGGTTTGCGTCCTTTCAGCGAAACATGGTTGATCTGGCGATCAGAATGAAAAGAGAAATTATAATCCATTTTTTTTCTCATAAGAGCTGAGAAAACGACGAGATTTGAAAGATTATGGGGGCATTGGACCGATTGGTTTCAAACCGGGGCTGGCGGGGAGGTGAGCTCCTCTCCGGCTGCACGATTTAGGTGAGCAAATGGCGGATGCAAACCGTTACGACCTGGCGGTGCTTGGCAGCGGTCCGGGAGGCTACGTAGCTGCCATACGGGCCGCTCAACTTGGGTTGAAGAGCCTGGTCATCGAAAAAGACGATCGGTTCGGTGGGTCCTGTCTTCACGTGGGATGTATTCCCACCAAGGTAATGCTCTACACCGCCGAGCTCCTCGACAAGCTGAAGCAAGCCAAGGAGCTTGGCATCGTCCTGGACGAGCCGCGACTGGATTGGGACACCTTGTTGAAGCGTAAAGAGCGATTGGTACGGAAGCTGGCAACCGGCATCTCCTATCTATTCAAGAAAAACGGAGTCGAGACCTTACGAGGGTTCGGCTCGATAGCTGGAGAAGGAAGGCTCGAGGTGTCCGGCGAGGGCGGCGTTACCACGGTCGGCGCCAGCAACATTTTGATCGCTACCGGCTCCGGACCTCGAAGTCTCCCCGACGTGGAGATCGACGGCAAAAACATCATTACCAACAAGGAAATACTGTCGCTGCCCGAACGACCGAAATCTCTAGCGGTTATTGGAGCCGGCGCCGTCGGCGTCGAGTTCGCTTCCATGTTCGCCAGCTTCGGAACCGAAGTCACCCTCATCGAGATTCTTCCTCGGCTGTTGCCCGTCGAAGATGAGGAGGTATCCCTTGCTCTCGCAAGGTTTTTGCGCAAGCGGGGCCTCGAAGTCTTGACGGAGGCTCGGGTGGATTCGGTGGAGAATCACGGTGAGTCGGTGGAGGTCCGTTTTACCCTGCGGCATGGCCGGTCCGAAAAGCGGACCTTCGAAAAGCTGCTGATTGCGGTGGGCCGCAAACCGAGGACCGACGGCATTGGATTGGAGGCCGCGGGTATCGAGACGGAAAACGGCATGATTCCGGTCAACGGATTCATGGAGACTTCAGGCGCGGGCGGGTTCTACGCTATTGGGGACGTCGTCTCTTCCCCGCAGTTGGCCCATGTGGCTTCGGCGGAAGGGATTCTGGCGGTGGAGAAGATGGCCGGCCTCGAAGTCCAGCCGGCGAACTACGATCACATGCCCGCCTGTACTTATTGCTCACCGGAAGTCGCCAGCGTTGGACTCACCGAGACTCGAGCCAAGGAGGAAGGCTACGATGTCAAGGTGGGGCGATTCCCGTTTAGCGCCAATAGCAAGGCGAGTATTCTGGGTCATAGTGACGGCCTCGTCAAGATCGTGAGTGAAGCCCGCTATGATGAAGTACTCGGTTGCCACATCATCGGCCCCCATGCGACCGAAATGATCGCGGAAGCTTGCGTGGCCCTCGAGCACGAAGCGACGGCCGAATCGTTGATGCGAGTGGTTCACCCTCACCCGACACTTTCCGAAGCGGTCATGGAGGCAACTCACGGGGCGGCATTGGGGCAATCCATTCATGCCTAGTCCTTGCCTTCGGGTCGATTTGGGGCGGCGGGATTACCGGGAAATCTGGGAACTGCAGCGCCGTCTGGTCAAAGAGCGCCAGGCAGGTCAGGTTCCCGATCTGCTCTTGTTCGTGGAGCACCCGCCGACCTACACCTTGGGGCGCGGCGGGAGGCGGGAGCACCTTCTCATAAGCGAGGAGGAACTGTCTCGTCTGGGAGCAAGCCTGGTCGAAACCGATCGTGGTGGCGATATCACTTACCACGGACCCGGCCAGATTGTTGGCTACCCCATCGTGGATCTGAAGCAAATCGAACCGGACGTTCACCAGTACCTGAGGCGCCTCGAAGAAATCCTC
>SDBT01012751.1_pt1 | contig 13495 bp, 7 predicted proteins | sample 2277101 | NCBI WGS metagenome assembly SDBT01 (sample SAMN10404973, study PRJNA504765) | marine sediment metagenome | isolation source: marine sediment core GS10_PC15, 103 cmbsf | place: Arctic Ocean: Southern Knipovich Ridge | collected 2010
AAACCATCCCCTCTCTCTCCCGCTTGTTACAATCCGGCTCCCAATGTACAATGCCATCCACTACCGGCGGGAGAGATTAACCATGCCTGAAGACGTCCCGACCAGCGCGAAAAAGTACTACGACGAAGCGGTCTCCATCCTCCAGGAGGACATCGCCAACCGTCGAATGCTTCGAGCCACCGATCAGGTTATCGCCAATCTGAAAAAGGCTGTCGAGGAGCATCAGCGATTCTTCGAAGCCTGGCGCCTGATGGGTGAGGTTTTCCTGGGAACCGAGCAGACTCTACTGGGGTACCTCGCTCTGAAACGTGCGATCAATCTGAGGGACGACGATAAAGGCGTGGCGACCATCATTGCAGAGGCTTGCCTGATTATCGGACGACCCCACCTTGCTGTCACCTATCTTGAAATCGCCCTGAAAGCAGAGGAAGTCCCCCTCGCGGCAAAGAAACTCAACGCTCTCGCTCTTGCGAAAGTTGAAAGATGGGAGGATGCGTTGAGGGCGTTCGGTGAGGCTTTGGCGGGTGATCCGTCCGATGGCGACATACGCAGGGAGTGCTCCATGGTACTCTGTGAACTGGGGTATCAGAAAGAAGCCGCCAGTATCCTCGCTGATTATCTCGATCCATTCCGCGACTTTGTTGACACCCAGCCCGCACTGCTCAACACCGGCTGGATCATGCCGTATATGTCGGTGCTCGACCGGCTCTCTCCCGGATCGGCAAAGCATGCGAAAACTCTCGAGGTGGTCGCCCGTGCCGAGGACTACCGGGCCTGGTACTCACTTGGAAATGTCTTCCTGGACGGCGAGGAATTCGAAGCCGCCGCAGCCTGTTACCGGCGGTCGCTGAGAATACATCCGGACTACTCCGACGCACTGCACAACATGGGCATGGCTTTAGAGGAGATCGGCAGGCAGGAGGAAGCCATTCAGCTTTATGATGCCGCGATGGAAGCCGATCCGGACGCTCCCGAACCATACCTTTCAATGGCCGAACTCCTTGAAGAGGTCGAGCCTGATGAGAACGATGAGATCGTGCTGAATTACCTGATGTACTACCGGCTCGATCCGGAAGCGGAGGGATTCGACGATCTGGAGGATCAGATCAGGACCAGGCTCGGTCCGTCGCCCATGCTTTCACAGGAACTCCTTCTCGCCCATGTCTACCTTCTCAGGGGAGGATTCGACAAGGCCGAAGCGATCCTGAGAACGCTTGAGGATTCTACAGGAGACGAAGCAACCCTCCTTTGGCTCCAGGGTCAGATCTTGCAGGAGAAAGGGAATATCGCCGAAGCGGAAAGAATGTACCGACTGGGCCTGGAGAATGTCGACAGCGAGGACGGGGAAGAAACCATAGAGGAGGACTCTGTGGAGGCGCGGTTACGGAACGACCTGGCCGACCTTCTTTCTGATGCGGATCGCAAATCCGACGCTCTGGAAGTCCTGAAAGAGGAGCCGGATAAACTGGACGCTGACGGTCTTTCGCTCCTGGGCGAGCTTCTGGTCGATGAAAATCCCGAAATGGCCGAAAAAACCTGGGGGCAGGCCCTCGATCTCGATCCCGAGCACATCGATTCAATTCTCGGGCTTGCCGAGTTGAAAATCAGCCAAAAGAAGCTCGAGGAAGGGATTGTCCTGCTGGAAAGAATACTGACGATCGATCCTGAGGACGAAGATGTTACCCGGAAACTCACCGAGCTGTACCCGGAAATAGGCGCTCCCGAACTGAGCCCCCCGGTTGTGAAAACAAACGAAGTCACTGCCTGAGTAGCGCTCTGCACCCTCGCAAATCTGCTTGAAGCCCGGCTGAATTTTTAAGAATTAGAAATAATTTCCAATGCCACAAACTTAAGCAAAAACTGAATGCGAAAGGTCGTGAATGTGGGAAAAATCGGGACTGGCTCCAATGGCACCAACTTAAGAAAAAACTGAATGCGAAAGGTCGTGAATGTGGGAAAAATGGGGACTGGCTCGGATTTCGCCTTATTACTCTTCCCGTTTGTAATCAGGCTGGGAGCGAAATCCGTGCCTGTCCCCGATTTTTCCAACACTGGATTTGACTGTAAATATATTTATTTTTCCGTTAAAAATGTGCCATTGGTGCCTGTCCCCGATTTTTCCACCGTTAAATGTGTGCCATTGGGATTAATTATGGATTTATTCGCATATTTTGGGGAATGAGCGGCTGGTTTTGGGTTTTCAGGCGGGAGTCGGAAGGATATCTGACTCGCGGTTCATCCTGGTGATTCAATATTCATGAAACAGCACATCCTGCTGTGTTGTCTGTGTGCAACCTGGTGACTTGAGTCGAGTCCAATAGTTATGTTACTATTAATCTTGGTTGAAGATTCCTGTTTGACCTTTATTTAGGTGCACTGCAGGTACATTTATAGCTGTACCCTCGTTCAAGAGGACGGGTAGGCAATTTTGTCTTTAAACGTGAAGGATATCAGTAAGCGTGCTGAACGGCGTTGGGGTTTGATGTCCTCTGATTAAATACGCTTGCATAGTTGCAACCGACATGACTTATGTTTGATTGGTAAGGAGGCCGGATATGACGTTGAAGGAAGTTAAAGATGTGATGGAGTCCCGGAAGGCGGCTAAGAATATAGAGGAGAAGAAGCATGAGCAGTTCCGTGACGGCATATACATGCCGGAATGGCGGAAAAAGGTGGAGGAAGAGCGAAAGGTTAAGTATATCACCAGGCTCTCGCAGGTCCCGCAGCTTTCCGCCGAGGAGTGCGAAAGGCTTCAGAAGGTGGCCGAATTTTTCAGCTTCCGTACGAACAGCTACTATCTCTCCCTGATTAACTGGGACGATCCTGACGATCCAATCAAGAATATCATCATGCCGCAGGTACCGGAACTCGGTGACGACGGCTTGCTTGACGCAAGTGACGAGCACGCGATCACGGTCGCGCCCGGATGCGAGCATAAGTACACCCGAACCGCATTGATCCTCGTTTCCAGCGTGTGTGGCGGATTATGCCGATTCTGCTTCCGGAAGCGCATCTTCCTCAAGGATAACAGGGAGATCACACCCAGGCTGGACGCTGCTTTCGAGTACATCCGGTCTCATCCGGAGATCGATAACGTCCTTTTGACGGGCGGCGACGCATTAATGCTCTCAACTAATAAGCTCGCAAGGATTTTTTCGGAGCTTAGGAAAATCGAGCACATCAAGTGTATCCGGCTCGGCAGTAAACTCCTTGCTTTCAACCCGTTCAGGGTTCTCGACGATCCCGAGCTTGTACAGCTCCTATCCGACCACAGCCTGCCCTACGGACGGATTTATATCGTCACGCAGTTCAACCATCCGAACGAACTGACGGATGTCTCGGTGGCTGCCGTACGATATCTTCAGAACCACGGCGTGATCCTGGTCAATCAGACACCGCTGTTGCACGGAATCAACGACAATGCCGACACCCTTGCCGGCCTTTTCAATAAGCTGGCACAGGTCGGCGTTCCGCCATACTACGTGTTCCAGTGCCGGCCCACTCGAGGGAACACCCACTTCAAGATCCCGTTCAAAAATGGCCTGGACATTTTCGAAAAGGCCAAGGCGCAGATATCCGGACTCAGCAAGCTTGCCAGGTTCGCCGGCAGTCATGCATCCGGTAAAATCGAGATTCTGGCCTACGATTCTGAATGGTTCTACTTCAAGTATCATCAGTCCAGGAATCCGAAATACTACGGTCAGATGTTCAAGCTGCCGAGAAACGATGAGGCCACGTGGTGGGACGACTGGATGCCCGACGGCGAGTCGTTCACACTCGACTCCTGCCCGGTGGTTGAACTCGGCTCCGGTACTTCCTAAATTTAATTACGCAACTCTCGGCACCTTAATTTATCTTTTTTCTTTTATCCATCAATATGTGGTAAAATTTATCCATACAGTTGCTGCGAGGTGCTGTTGTGCGGAATTGGCTTTTTCTCCTGTTGATTATCATGACTGCAGGCTGGTTTCTCGGCTGTATCGAGAGCAAGGGATTCTACTACCCCGAAGCCGGTATGAGGTTCCGTCCGAGGGCGGACGTTGAAACCCAGGCTGATTACAGAAACGCCAGCATGGCGGACGAGCCGAGATACGATGTTATCGTGCCTCCGACTCTCAGTATCGTTGCCGATAACGAGGACCAGCGGATTATTACCACCGGTATTGCCGGTTACTGGACCGTTACCGAACGTCCGCTGTTCGATGAGGTCGCGATCACGTGTTACGATGAGGGCACGTGGTGCGATTACGAGCTTGTCGAGGAGAAGGACGTGGAAATTCCCTGGCGGGGTATTTACCCTCCGACTGGAATCGCTCGAGCCTGGCTCCTGACCTCCAACAGGACGATCAGAAGTTACGGCGGCTGCGGCACCAGATCTGTTAAAGATACTACCGAGCAGTACACCTACACGGTCACCATATACCATGCCGGTAACACGATTGAGTTCTGCTGGAGAGAGAACAGCGGCCAGCTTGCAACCGACAGCAAGATACGGCAGCTTTTCAACTGCACCGATGGTGTCTCGTTCACCAACCCTCGAATCCCGGAAGAAAACACAGAGTCAATGTAATCGATCGTATTTTCGGTATTCCCGTTTCGAATCATCCACTCATCAGTGCTACACTGATCCCTTACAATTATCAGAATGAGGTTCCTCGCCATGTGCCGTCGACTTTCCGTACTGACTGTGCTCTTTTTCGTCTCCTGCGCTTTCGGACCGACACCCGAGCGTGTCGGATTCAACTACCCCGAAGCCGGCATCCGGTTCCGACCACGGCGCGGTATCGCATCCAGGGCTTTGGCTGTCGATGCTGCATCGATCAGTCCCGACAGCTACACTCTTCTTTTCCCACGCGTACGTGCCGATGTTCTGGAAACCCGCGAGAGAATTTTATTCACGGCGATCGAGGGCCAACGGAATGAAAACCTGTGGCCGCTTTACGATGAGATCGGAGTCAATTATTTCGGCGCAGACCCGCAGTTCCGGTTCGAGCTGACAGAGGAGCGGGATATCGATGTTCCCTGGCCGGGAGTCGTTCTGAAATCCGGAAAACTAAGGGTCTTCCATATGATTCCAGTCGAAGGGAGCGTTGAAACGGAGCAGTATTCTTTTACGGTGACCGTAGAGAACTATGGAAACACGATTGAGATCATGTGGAGGGACGGTCGAACCACACCACCCGACGAAGAACGGTACGAGCTGTTTTATCACTGGACCCGGGGACTGAGTTTCTTCAAACCGGAAGTGGAGGTTCCGGATGCTGACAACCAACAGTAATTGGAACCATTAACTAGAATAACTCCTGCTGAACGGGTTCATCCCTGCTCGATAGTCTTTGGCTATTTTGAACATCTGTCAGTTCTCCGAGATTAAGAATCTTACCTTCAGATACCTCAATTGGGATTCCCCCACGTTTGATGAAATATGAGCAACCTTCAGAAGATTTGTTATTATCAGAATTTTCAATAACGAATAAGGGACGCTGCAGCTCTAAGGCAGCCTGACCAGCTGCAAATGTTCCCCCTGTTATACCAGGTTCTACCAGAACAACTACATCCGATAGTCCGCAAATCGTCCAATTACGCTGCATGGCACTTGAAACATGCCATCTCAAGCTTGGAAAGAATTCTGATATTATAAACACATTATCCTCTGAGGCATGGTCGGCCAGAACCTCCTTCAACCGAAAGTTGAAAATCCCTTCTGCAAGAATAACAGTAGTTACACCACCGGCTGACAGGGCTCCCAAATGGCTTGCGGTATCAACACCTTGAGCGTACCCGCTCACAATGTTATTATCCTGCCCAGCCAGTTGTCCGGCCATCTCAACAGTTACCTGAAGCCCCTCTTTAGAACATTTTCTTGACCCACAAAAACCTACACTCAGCTTGGATAGTATTGAAAATTCACCTTTAGTGAAAAGAACGGGTGGAGCCTTATCCCCCAGAGTCTTTGCTATTTTCGCAGGATAATCTTGTTCGTTCCTTAATACAGTTACAATGCCGTGTGACTCAAGCTCTTCACTCAACTCTCTGACATCATTTACGGAGTCCTTGATTGCCATTGCGATACTTTCCGTTAATCCGTACAGATTTGAAATTTCTTCAATCGAGCTAGCGACGAATTCTTCAATGGTCTTTGATTCACGAGTCAGTGCATCCAGAATTCGACTGATTTTCCGTGCACCCAGACCCCTGGCTGCCATCATTTGAAGTATTGCCTGTTCGTGTAGCATCGATCTTTTGTCCTTTTAGTAGTCTTTTGAGGTCTTTGTGGCAGTTAATCCGAAGACCCATTTTGCGTCAGCATTGCGAATTATCCTGCCTAGTTCATTTATTGTAAATCCTGAATGATATATGTCGTCTATAATCAACACTTTCTTACCATTAATTTCATCCTGATTTACCTTGAAAGCATCCTTGATGTTCTTTACCTTCGACTCAATTGTCTCACAATCTTTCATTGCCTGCGTTTTTCTGGTCTTCCGGATAAAATCGCCTCGAAATGGAATTTTTGTTATTTCTGCTATTCGTCCGGCAATATGAGTTGGCAGATCAAAGCTTTTGTCAGGATTAGACGGGGGAACGGCGACTATGAAATCAACTGACGTAAACGATGGGTGTCTCCTGATAACGCGAGCCATCACTTTTGCTATCCTATCCGCCTTTTCTGTGCTTCCCTTGTGACTTGTAGTGTCATATGATTTTGCACCATAAACCAGCTCCCCGAGTTTAGTTCTTTTATAGGGTGCGTCTACCGACAATTTGGTGTGCATTCCCAGTGCAAAACACTCATCAAGATCATCATCGATATAGACTACTTTCTGTAGAAATTGACAGAAACGCTCTATGGCTTCCTTGCCTTCGGCATCTGACCCCTTAATGTAAGTACCCCAATCATAAATACCGAAACGATCCTCGAATGACCGACTAAAATACAAAGAAGGAAAAGCTCTTCCTAATATCGGTTTATATTTAGGTGTTCCTTTCGCCATGAGGCGGAGGTCGCCCGTGTCCTCGTTCCAGCTAAGGTTGAAATTTCCAAACTGATGTCTTTCCATACTGGAAATACCTTGCTTAGTAGCCAGTGTCTTTTTACACTTCCCTTGGATATTGTACTAGAGTTCCCTTGCCTCATCAATTCTTTTTGCCTTGTTTAGTTTAATCTCGCTCCCCATTCTCATTAAATCGGTTATAATGTTGCCTCGACGGAAGAGACGCTAATGAAATTCACCGCAGCAGCGAAAGTCGGACTCACAGCCATCTTGCTCGCACTCGTTTTTATCGGGATCTATCGCAATAAGGACTGGAAGATCCCCTTTCTTTCCGAAGTGGGATTCCAGGGTTATAAGCTGGAGATTTCCTTCACCAGCGTAAAGGGACTCCCTCCGGGAGCCGACGTTCAACTGAATGGCGCTCTGGTCGGCGAGGTCAGTGACATCAGAAATGATGGATTCGGCGGGGTCCTGGTTGAGATTCGGATAAAAAAAAGAGGCGTGCAAATTCACGAAAATGCCGACTTCACCATCAGCAGGGACAGCATTTTCGGAGGCTATACCATCGACATTATCGAGATCAGGTCCGGTCATATCGAAAACGACCCGGTCAATGGCGAATGCATGGTTACTGTGGATGCGGGTCTGGTGGGAGTCGGCGGCTTCCTTTTGAAAAATGATGAGGAGATCGGTCAGATATATTCCATAGCGTCCAGAAATGATCCCCGTGTCGAAACTGCGCATGTCAGACTCTCTCCCGATGTCGAGCTGGACACGACAATGGCTTTCGTTCCGATGCTCTCGACCACCGGCGCTCCCGGCGGATTGGTAGTGTATGAAGTACTTCCGGATGGTGCCAGTGTTGCAGGTGATCGCGAACCGGGACCCGAGAACCTGGTAGTCACAGCCGATGCAGCCCTGAGAGACATCACCGAGCAGGCAAGCCTGATTATCAACCAGGTAACACTGCTTCTTGAAGACCTGACCGAATTCATTGACGCGGAGCAGATCAGCAGCGTCCTGGACGAGCTTGGCGCCAATGCCACCAGCATCGCACGAAATATCGATGATCTTACCGGTCAGTTAAATATCCTTCTTGCGGAAACCAGACCTCATATTACCAGCACCCTGGAGAACGTCGACAACATGTCCTCCGATGCAAGCGATCTTGTCGCCGGCCTGCAGGACTTCAACACTCCCGAGTTCAGGGAAAACATCACCACCCTTGTCGAGAATCTCACTGAATCGACCGAAACCCTGAACAACATTCTCGTCGACCTTGAGAAATACACATCCGATGATGAACTGAGACTGGACGTCAGGTCGACGATCGCCGAGGCTCACTCCACACTCAGAACCGCACAGGATTCTCTCGATACCGCTAACCGGATTATGGGCGATGTCGCGGATTCAATGGACGTCGCCGACAGAATCGAGACCGGCGGCGAGTTCACGCTCCGCTATATGGACAACTCCGAAGAATACTCCGGCGATTTCAACTTCTGGATCGGAATGGAAGAATCAGACATGTTCGTGACTACAGGAGTTGACGATATCGGTGAAAGCGAACGAGTCAATGCCCAGGTGGGTTTCAGATTTTCAGATGAACTAGCCACGAGAATCGGGGTACACCGGGGAAAACTCGGCCTCGGTATTAACTGGCGCTCGGATGCCATGAGTTTTGTCACCGATCTTTACAATCCTAACGATCTGACATGGGATATTTATGGTGGTTACGCAATTCAGCCCGAGTTTGAGATAATCGTCGGGGTCGAGGATATCCTCGAAGATGAAGAACTGAACTTCGGCCTCGCTTATAAATTCTGAAACGGTTGGGAAAGTAACGGAAACCTGAACTACCGATGCCTGACCGGTCGTCTGATAATGGATCTGTCTCAACCCCGGTTGATAAACGCCGGGGCGTCTTTCGTTTGAAGAGGGTTATCGGCGCCCTGATGGTTTTCGTTCTTCTCGTTCTCTCAGGAGCCGTCTTCCTTCACCGACAACTCATCTCGGCGTACGCACCCGGCATCCTCGATCAGCTCGCTCGTGAAATGGAGGTCTACTACGATCTCGAATTCACCTGGAACGGGTACCGGATCGACGGTCTTTCCGACTTCACGATCACCGGCATTTCCATCACCGACATCCCGTCCGGCATGAACCTGCTTTCCTGCGATTCTTTCCGCCTTCGTTCCAGCCTCTGGGCTTTGACCGTTCGGGGCAGGGATGTAATGGGCTCGGTGACCTCGGTTGAACTTGAAAATCCCGTCTTCGATCTGGGCAGGCAGGAAGGCAGATGGAACACCGGTAAGCTGCTCGAACCATCGGAGGGAGAGGCATTCCAGTTTCCCGGACGGCTTGGAATAATTCTCCACGATGGGTTATTCGTCTGGAGAGGTGGCGAGATTTCAGACGGAATCCCGCTGCCCCCGATGCAGATCGCCGGAGTCCAGGGCCTGTTCAGACTTTCGACCGACTCCGGCATGGGTCTGGATATCGAAGGCATGCTGTCCGGATCGGATCTCGTTCCCGCCCCGGTCAAAATCACCGGTATCTACAATCCCGAAACATATCTCATCAGACTCAACCTGGAAGGGGAGGGAGTCGACCTCGGCACTGTTGCACCATGGCTGGATAAATACTCGTTGAACCTCGACGGCGGACTGGCCGATACAAACGTGTCGTTTCTTTTCGGTCCGTCAGCCGGGGAGTCAGGATTCAGCATGCTGGGGAATGCCGATATCCGCGACCTGAAACTGACTACCGAACTTTTCCCCTGGCCGTTTGAAAACCTCACAGGCGATCTCCACTTTTCCAATAAATCGGTTTTCACTACCGGACTGAACGGCAGTATCGAAGGATCACCTTTCAACATCAATGGCAGAATAGGGAACTTCTCGGAAGTGTCGTTCGATACAATTGTCGAGACTGACAATATGCCCCTCGGCACTCTCCGGAAAATGGTTCCCGGCATGGAGTTCCAGCCGATCGACGGCAGAGTAACAGCCCGTGCAGAAATATTGGGTTTTCGTGGCAACCGGGAAGCTATCCTGAACGTTTCCTCTGCGTCACTTTCCGCTTTTGCCGTTCCGTTCGGCGTCAACGACCTTCTCGCATGGTACTCGGACGACAAGGTCACGATCCGGTATTGCGAATTCGGTTTTCTCGGAGGAACTGTCGCCGCCGACGGCGTGGTCGATCTGGCAAACTCGGAGCTGACTTACGAATTCGATGTGGCGGCCAGAGGTATGTCGTCCAGTGAGCTGTCTCCGTATATCCCCTTCGCGCTGGATTCCGATCTGATTCCGGACGGGGATATCTCCTCTGACTTTTCAATTTCCGGTACCGGAACCGAATTTCCCTCCGCAGCAGGTGTAATTGAAATTGCCGGATGTAAAATCCCCCGCTACCGGGAACTCGGTCCGCTCAGTATCGTAATTCCTGTCGAGGCGACCGAACGAGGTTTGAGAGTCACCGGCGCGAGTGCAACCACGGACGGGTTGACTGTGCTTGCTGAAGGGGAATTTTCACCCGGCGCCGGTTTTGAAGGATCGGTAGTTGCAACCACAGACGATGCAGACCTGTTATCAACAGTCTCTGGATTTCCCGTCCGAGGCGAACTGGCACTCGGTGGCGACCTGAGCGCGCCTGCATCCGGCGGTTTTTCCCTGGAGGGTGAGGTGCAACTGATTAACGGTGCACTCGGCTCGATGAGTGTGCCGGAAATGTCGGGGAGATTCGGATACGACGGATCAGCACTCAGGCTAAGCGAATTGAGCGGCTTTCTCGGCAATGCCACAATAGACGGCGAGTTGATTATCCCGCTCGATGGGCAGGCCTCCGAGGTCGAAGGCGGCAGTTTCCGGATACAGGGACTCGATCTCAGCCCGATTTTTCCACCCGAGTACGGATCTACGATCTCAACCTCGGTTACCATCGAAGGCAACGTTTCCACGAGGGCTGTTGACACCGGCAGGGCACTTGTTTTCGATCTCAACATTACGGAACCCGCAGGTTCTGTGGGTCCCGGCACGGTGTGCACCGGAGACGGCGGATTGTCTGTTGTGGCAACGTACCCGCTCGACAGCCCTGCAACCGCATCGGTCACAATTTCCGGATCACTTGAATTTAAACCCGATTCGGTTCCGATGTACCAGGGTCGGGTCCTGACAAGCTATTCGGAAACCGTGGTCGGACGAATCACCGATCTGCTCACAGGTCAGACAAGAACTGTCGGTACCGAAGGGCAGATCAGGATTCCGCAGATCGCCGGTGTGTTTGACCTTTCAGCAGACCTTAGTGATTTGACAGGCCTGACACGCGGATCGATCCGGGTAATCGGCGAGGGCATTTCTGTAGCCGGATGGGAAATGGAATCTGCAACACTCGATCTGGCAAGCGAGGACGGCGCAGCCTGGGATCTTTCGATCGGTGTGACTTCCACCGACAGCGGATCGTTCGAGCTTACCGGTGTGGTCGATCGTGGACCGACTCTTCTGGAAAGTCCCCTGGGGCTTATCGCGAAAATCCACGACAGCGGTCTGAACCAGGTTTTCGACCTGCTCGGTCTTTCAGAGCTGGGCCGGTTCTCCGGATCGCTGAGCGGTGAGGGTGAAATCGGTGGAACCCTTTCCGCTCCGGAAGTGGACTCGTTCGAGCTGAATCTCAGTGAGTCGGAAGCATTTGGAATCCCTATTACGGAGGGCGGGATTACATTCGGATATTCTCCGCCAACGCTCTCACTATCCGAATTGAAGCTTGAAGGAAGTGACGGGTTTACCGCCATGGGTGCAGGCAACATTCTTCTGGACGCACCATCGCTTGCAAATGCAAACCTCGTCCTCAGGCTTAATGCATTCGATCTCTCGCTTCTCGACCCACTCGCTGATGAAATCGGGAAACCGATTCCTGTCGGAGGAGTGATTTCCGGCACCATCCAGCTTGCCCAGGATGCGCTCGGTCCGAAAGTTCTTTACAACGCGAACATACAGGACGCTTTCTGGAAAACAACGAAGGGGAATTTACCGCTTGGGGAAATCCATCTCGAGGCCGTCTCGCGTCCGGGTGATCCGCAGATTGATCTGACCTCTCTTAAGCTCACGCGGGACGGTGAAAGTATCGAGGCATCAGGACTGATCCCATCGAGCCTCGCACCCCCCCTGGGGATCGACATATTCGACCTGTCGATCGTCAGCGAGACCGGATACACACCGGAGGTACCCGAAGGCCTGCTGGCATCGGGTTTTTCATGGGACGGAGGCCTGGGTCCGGTGAACCTGGAAATCACCGGTCCGATAACGAGGCCGATCGTGTCTGGTGACTTTGCGCTGGATGTCGGCAATGTACTTTTCAATGATATCCAACTGATAGAAACGTTCGAAGGCACATATCGCGTGATCGATTCCGCAATTACTGCATCGCCCGATGAGGTCCGTGCGACCGGAAAGGACTGGGAGCTTGGTGTCGACGGCAAACTCAACCTTCTTGCATTCTGGCCCTACTATCCCGATCGCAGCCTGGCAATCAGGCATCCGGATGCCGTCAGGCTTTTTGCCGTTCCCCTGACTCCGGGACCCGTTCGAATAAACCCGAAAGATGATCTGAGCCTCGATATTGTGTTCGGCGAGGGAGATGAAACCCCCAGCCTTCGATGGAGCGACGGCAGACTTGCTCTTGCAGGGACGGTTAGTGTGCTTGGCGGAAAAATCGATATTGCCTCCTTTTCCGAGTTTGACCCACTCGATCCATCCACCGAACCAGGAGCGCTGCTTTTTGATTTCGATGTCGATCTGGAGGGCAACCTGGCTATTTCCAACGGGTCAATGTTTGAGCTTTATTTTCAGTCAGGCTCGCTCAACCTGGCAGGACCGGCGACCTATCCGACTCTGGTCGGTGCGTTGCAGGCTCCGGAGGGCTGGATCGATATCAATGTCTATGGTCTGTCACTCGGGCGTTTTTTAATTATCGAACCGGTCGAGCTGTCCTTTTCCTCGGTCTACAGGTTCGATCCGCATATTACCGCAACCGGTCGGGGAATCCTGCGTGATGTGATGCTCCCGGATCAGCACATCGAGGAACTCATAATTACAGCTCGCATGAACGGTCGAATGAGCACAATGATGGAAGATGCTGAGCTGACCAGCATTCCGCCGCTTTCGAGGGATCAGCTCATTGCGGCTGCCGCCTACGATGACATGATCATACGGACCATAGGAGGAAGCCTGTTCGGTGAAAGTTTCGGCGCCCCGGGATTCGAGGATGTCAGATTCGAGACGGTTTTACTGCCCTTCGCCTCCAACTACCTGTCACGATTCATACGTAAACAGACTGGTCTGACCGATTTCGAGCTGAGCCTCGACCACGAACAGCGGGTCCGGCTGTACATCGAAAGTAAAATTTTCGACAACATGTTCATGTACTACCAGCAGACCTTCAACCCCGACGAGGAGTACTACTATCGCTGGGGAGCAAGGTACCGGTGGCGTCCCAGATCGTGG
>SDBT01012752.1_pt1 | contig 13495 bp, 21 predicted proteins | sample 2277101 | NCBI WGS metagenome assembly SDBT01 (sample SAMN10404973, study PRJNA504765) | marine sediment metagenome | isolation source: marine sediment core GS10_PC15, 103 cmbsf | place: Arctic Ocean: Southern Knipovich Ridge | collected 2010
CGGGGTCTTTTTCTTGGCAGTTCCGGTGATGCAATTAAGGCAGAGCGTGGTTTCCTCGTACTCGTCGCACCCCACTCCCCGCAAGCGCACCGCAGGATCTTTATGCTGCTCACAGTTGTCACAAACTAAGCGAGTCCACGATTCGTTCCCTATGATTTCCCTCACTGCATCGGGGTCTGGAGCATCTCCCAGCTCTACAAGGCGCTCATGGACTAGTCTTTTGCGCTCATTGAGCCACGTTACAGACCTTGGCCCATTAGGGGCGTAGCTTCTGCGGGAGCGGTAGTATTGCTTTTCCCATCTCTCGGCGACGCCGGCAGCGAGGATTTTTCTGGTCATTTTTCTCATGCCCGCCCCAGCTCTCTCTGCGCGGCTTCCCACGCGATGTTGACGCGCTTCATCTCTTCCTCGTTGCCGCCCATGTCGGCATGGTGAACGCGCGAGAGCGTGCGGTATTGAGATTTGGCTAAAGCCAAAATTTCAGTCTTCGAATATGGTGCGGCGCGACTAGGGAAAGTCTGCAGCTCAAGCACCCGGCGCCAGTCGTCGGCAGGAGGCTGATCGGGCAACGCCTTGAACGCGCCGACGGCACGCTTCATCATGTCGGTAGAGCCCCACCGGGCGATGCCTCGGATAGCTTCGATGGTTTTGCCGACGGCGCGAACGTTGTGCTCAATCTTGCGCCACTTGTCGCAAGCGAAGACCATGCTCTCACCATCATAATCGAAGTACACGGCGACGCTGGGGTCCTCGGGCTGGCGCTGGTCCGCGTAGGGCAGCCCGTCGATGCGTGTCTTCAGGTCGCTGGAGATCACGACGTACCGGGCGCCGAGCAGCTTCAGCTCATTGACAAGATGATCGCGGGCGATGCCCAGGCTGATCTTGAACTTCGCGTGGTTGCGCCTGTGCTCGTGTCTCCGCTTCTGACCCTCGGGCCAGCGCAGCGGATAAACCATCTCGCTGGTTGCTCTCTTCATATTTTGACTTTCAAAGAAGAGGCGACTCACGAGCGCCGAGCGACATCAAAGATGACCCAGTTTCCGGCGTGAGCGCCTCTAAAAAGGTGAAGAGAAGCGCGATCAGGACCTTCGGCCAACTTAACTTTCTATCCGCAAGGTACCAGACGCGCTTCTCTCTAAGACTTATCGCTGATACAGGTTGCCCCGATCATTCGACTGCTCAAGCCAGATCATCGTCACTGGCTGGACGCGGGCGATCTTGAAATTCTTCTTGCAGTGATCGCAGGTAAGAATGTTGCCTGGCTCCAAGCCGTAGTCTTCGACGCCGCGAAAGTCGTTGGGCTTCTTGCACCAAGGGCACGCACACGCTGCGACTGTTCCTTTGGTCTGAGGCATCAGTGATCCCTCGGGACGATAATGCCACTCTTGCTGGGCTGCATGACGGGGGATTCCTTGGGGATAAACACGGCAGTGAGATCCTGGGGGGCGAAGTAGATCGAAACTGCCATCCGCTGTTGAGGGTTGACCGAGATCAGCTCGTAGAGCCCATCATGCTCTGTGGAGTGCTTGATGCTGCCTGCGTAGGCCGCGCCCCCAATCTGAACCTGGAGAGCGACTGCTCCCTTGTCTTCGGGGGGTGCTTCGGCAATGAGCTTGTCGAGCAGGAGCACTAGGGGTTGTTTCAGATCTTTCACTTGGTCGTCCTTTCGAGCAGACTGGCGAGTTGAGCGCCGACTGTAGCGTAGCCGTAGCGTTTTTCAAACAGCTCTCGCGAGGAAAGATCGACCGGAGCGCGGCGCTCGTAGCAGTCCCTCATTGTCTTTTTAAGCCCATAGAGATCGGGCTCGGCCCAGTGCTGGTGAGCGGTGATCCCGGATGGCGCTGTCTGAGTCACCGGGCGGATATCGAGCCCGGCAATGTTGATGGGCGCCTCGACGACGGGGGGCACGATGGCGGGCGTGAGAAAGTGCCCGAAGGTGTTCGTGCCCGTGTAGTCGGCGAGGTATTCCATCTGGCCCCCGAAGTCGGGGGTGATCACCGGACGCCCGCAAAGCGCGGCCTCGAATGCTGGCAGGTTCCAGCCTTCGCCCCTCGCCGCCGTCACGAAGCAGTGATTTTCGTGATGGAATCCCACCATGTCTTCGTGGTCGAGATGCGTCGGGATGATCTCCAACATTGGGAGCCTGTCCATTGGGATTCCCATGGCGCTCACGAGCGCCGAGAGATCATCTTCGCTGTACCCCGAGACCTTGAGATTGAGCACCACGTCATCGTCGGCGTGGAATTCAGAAAGGTACGCCTTGAGCAGACCGATAGGATTCTTGCGCTCACTCCAGCCGAGCACCGAGTAGAACGAATACGGCAAATCATCCGGGGGCGTCTCGGCGACGGGCCAGTGTTCGGGATCGAAACAGTGGGGGACAAGAACAAGGTCTGCTCGCGCCTCCCCTAGTGCATAGCCGCAGAACACGCTGGGCACGATGATCTTGTCGCAACAGTCCCCCAGTGCTTTGGTGATGTCCTCGGGTGCGTGTGTCGTCTCCCAGGTCGTGATGGCAAACGTTGCGATGTCTTTGGTCACTCCCTTCAGGAAGTGAGGGACCGCTCGCGGAATCGTATGCACGATGACATGCGTCGCAGCCTCGCACGGGGGCTCTGTCGCCAAAGGGATCAACTCGTGGTAGCGCTCATCGAGATCATCAACGTTGCAGTCGATCAGCGGAATGATCTGCAGCGAGACCCCCGCTCGATGCAGCGCGAGCATGTAGTCGTGCGCGGCCTGGGCGTAGCCAGTCTTCTGGGCAAAGGGAGCGTAGTAGGCGACGTGCATCAGAGAAAACCTTTCAGAAAACTTGCGTTGATTTGAGAATCGATGCCCGGGAAGAACACGAAAGAGTAGAGATCGAGCACTTCTTTATCGCACTCGAAAGAATCGACTATGGCGATGTTTTTCACGCCGAGCGTGTACATCCGTTTCAGCTCGTCGCTATTGCCGCAAACAACGTTGATGTACTGCTTAGGAACCTCGCGCGTGAACGCTTCGCCATGCTCTGCCCAGCGCGAGCCTGCTGTGAAATCAGAGATGTTGATCGGGATTACCCTGATGTCGGCGCCCGACTCTGCGAACGCGGCGAAGAAGGAAAAGCCCAGATCTCCTAATGAGCCCTCTTTGCCCTCCTTGGGCGTGACATGGCAGAAGTATCTGATGAACACGCGCCGACGGTATCAATCCCTGAAATTAAAGGCGACCGTAATGCGCTGCTCGATACCTGGCTCGACCCTGTGGATCGCGCTCGATGGGAACAATATCAAGATCCCGGGATCGGGCTCAATCACTGGGCCCTCGGGCTCGAACACGAGCGCCCCTGAGTGCCCTGCTACGAAGTAGACCCCTGACCGGGTGAAGGGGCCGCTGTGGTTGTGAGAGCGGTTGCTCTGGCCAGGCTCGTTGATGTTGGCCCATGCGGTGTGCAGCTCGCCGCCGATCATCTCGATCAGCTCTTGGATGCACTGCTCAGGCCACGACAACAGATCACGATCAGAGTGCCAGCCTCCAGCGTTGTGGCAAACAACGCCGGGGTCTGACGCCCTGTGATCGAGTATGGCTTGCTTCAGCCGCCGATTGTCGGCCTGGAGCCTAGTTGTGAAAGCGAACGTAGATCTCCATCTCGGCGCTCTGCGCTTCGCTGGTGTCTCCGTTCGTCATCGTGGCGAGGAAAGTGACCGGATCGCCACCGGCTGCTTTGGCGACGTAGATGCGAGTGCTCTGATCGAGGGCGCCGGGATCATCCACAAAGACCCAACTGATTTCGACTGCCTCGGCAAGATCGATAGAGCTGTAAGGCTTCCAGTTGCAGCCGTCGGGGAGTTTGACTTCGCCGGCGCCCTCGTCGAGAGAGATGGTGCCTTCCGCGCCACTGCCCAGGGAAAGGCCCGTGATGCGTACGAGAGATTGAGATACCTGGGTGACTACTGGTTCGCCGGTGAATGCCATGTCTTTTGTTCCTTAGTTTAGGGGAGGGGAGGGCTACTGCAACATTCCGTTGTAGTGCTCAAGGGAATCCTCGCCGAAGTCATCGCCGCCACTGACGAAGCCAGCGGGCTCCTCGATGGGGGGCGCCTGCCCTACCTCAATCGCCTCGATGCTGTTGTCACCGGCAAGCAGCGCGTCGAGATCAAAATCTCCGAGCGCTGCTGACGCAGGGGGCAGAGAGTCTTGATCATCGGGCAAGAGCGAATTCATGTCTGCCGGAGGGAGTACAGCCTTCTTTTTGGTGTACTGCTCGGGGCTCACGTCTGACACCACCCAGCCAAACTTTGGCATGTAGGTTTGGATGCCAGTCTGAATCAACGCGATGCCCGCGCCGATGGAAGCGGCCTCGTGGTAGTCGTCCACTTTGCTCCAATACTTCGATCCGAAGTACACGCCCGAGGCGCCCATGACGCTGGCGGCGAAATGGAAATGCGCCGAGGCGTTGGGGAATTTCTTGACCGCTTGCGAGTAGACCATGCGCGAGAGCAAGCGAGTCGCGGCGTAGCCTGCGAAGCCGGCGCCAACGTTGGCCGCCATCTCGGTAGCGGCGGCCTTCTGTGGATTCGTCCGGGCTTTGCGTTTCGACTTAAACCGGGCGAGCTTGCTCTTTGCCATGTAGCTATCTAACCATTGGGAAGGATTGCAGTCAATCCCGGAGGCTCGACGCACCCTAGCGGGGTCAAGTCCCTGATTCTCAAGCCTTGTTCGATGGCGTGGCTGCGCTCTATGCCCATGCCTGTAGAGACGTGCGACCCGGTCAGCCACAGCTCGTCGCATCTTGACAGTATGGCGAGATCGCGACGGAACCCGGCAGCCCTCTGCTCGGGGTCATCATCGTCCCAGATCTCACACTCGGTGATCCAGCTCGCGACCACGGCGATTTCGGGAAAACGCTCTTCGATGTAGCGCACCCAGCGCTTCGCGCGCTCGATGTTGCCCTTCACGTCGCCGGATACAGGGTGAGCCATGTAGACGACTTTCATGCGTGCCCCCAGGGCTGCATTGTCATATGCGCCACAGCCTCTTTGAAATCTACGTTCTTGTTCTCAAGCGCGTGGGCGGCATTGTGCATGTCCCTGCAATACTCTTGGATCCTGTTGATGGCGCAGGCCAGGTTCGCGGCCTTCTCGTAGTTCTTGTGCTCGGGGTTGTCCCGGTACGAGTTGATGACTCGGTTGAGCCATTCGAGCGCGTCGAATTCGTCGTCGGGAAAGGCCAGTTGAAACTCACACTTATTCTTATTACTCATCGTCTTCCACTCCTGTTATCAAAACGCACGGCACCACGCCGCGCTTCTTTCCATCGGCGTTGACGTTGCGCCGCTCTTCCATATTGATGATCTCGGTCCAATCGCCGAACCAGTACCGTACCTTTTCGGTGTCGGCGTTGTGGCAGAAAAACTCGGCCCCTCGCTGGCGCGCATTGTAGAGCGCTTCGGCTAACCGCTCGTGATCCGCTTCGTTGAACCCACCCGCTGCGTAATCTGAGAAGGTGTCGTGGTAGGGGGGATCGGCATAGATCACGTCACCCTTCTCCGCTCTGTCGATGAGCTTGGTGAAGTCGCCGACGTGAAGCTCAGCGCCTTCGAGCGCCCGGGACACTTCCTTGATGCGCTCCAGCTTAGGCAGCTCACGGTCGCCGCCGTAAGGCACGTTGAAACCACCGCTCTTGTTCTTGCGGTGCAGGCCATTGAAGCACAGCTTGTTGAGGTAGATGAACCGCGCCGCCAGCTCGGTGTTGGTGGTCGGCTCCATCTCGCGCATCTTGTAGTAGGACGACTCGCTGGTGTAGGGCTGGAGCGTCTCAAGAATATGGGCCAGCTCTTCCGGCTCATCGCGCACGGCCGTGTAGGTGATCATCAAGTCCTCTTCGACGTCACCGAGCACCATGCTGCCTGTCCCCAGGTGGAGCGCCATGGCGCCGCCACCCAGGAAAGGCTCGATGTACTTGCCGCCGCGCTTTGCGACAAGATCGAACATGTCGCCACCGAACTCGCGCACAAACCAGCGCTTGCCCCCGACCCATTTGAGTAGTGGATCGACGGCCGCGAGCTTGTCGGGAACCAGCCGTAGGCTCGGTCTCTCGGTAGCTTCTCTTATGCAGAGGTACTCTTCGCGGGCTGCTCGCCCTCGTGAGCAGCCGATACAGACATCAAGAGGGCACGCGACGGCGCAGTATAGGTGCTGGGCCACGTCTTTGCCTCTCTTCGCTGGAGCACGAAACCTGACCGGATGGATCGGCTTCCCGCACGCGCAGCAATCGACTTCCATCGAAAGAGCTTGTTTGCGGAGCTTCGAGGGCATCGGCGCGAACTCTATGCGCACGCGAGGATTCTTGTGCCCTCCATCGCGAGCATAGATCTGGATCTGCACAAACGGCTGTATCTCCGGCCAGAGTTTATGTTCCGTGAGCCTCATATCGAGATCCCGGCCGCATTGAAGAAATCGATCACGAGATCCGTGTTCCGGTCGCACGTGGCGCGCTTGGCGACGACGTGCGCCATCTCCATGAAGTACTCGTCCCATGATGGTCTAGTCATTGTTTTTCTCCAGCTCAGCGATACGCCTTTCGAGGTACTGCTGAGCCTTTTTGAGATCTTCCAGCTCCTTGCCTTTATGCGCGGCCCGGGCGACATACTTCACTACGTTGCCTTCGAGAAAGCCGAGCTTCCACTCCTTGATAGCATCCCAGACTTCGATCTTGCCGGTGTTGTAGTGGTCGGGGTGTTTGACGTTGCTCATTGAATTGAATCCGGGTTAAGGCGACAAGTTTGGTACACGTGATCGGTACCGAGACATAGCGTGCAGAGGGTTTTGCTGTTCCGTTTTTTCCGCGCCCACTCACGCCGATAGAGGGTGTTTTTTCTTTGGCAGTCCGCGCAGCGCCGAGTGCCGTTTGTCTTGTTCTTGCACCAGCCGCACTGTCCGTTGGCGATTCGCTTGTTGCGTGTCTTTTCAGTCACGCCCCAAGGTGCCTTCCTGCGTGCTCGTCCTTGAATGTCTTGCGATATTGGCACCAGCCTTTGAAGTTGCCCACCATCCCACTGTGGGACATAGCCTGCGCGACGTGCTCGAAGGGAGACCAATGGTTGTTACCGCTGAGTCTGTCGTGGAGCACAATGTCTTCATCGTAGTCGCGCTTGCCTGCATGCGTGAGATAGGAGACTCGGGCGCAGCGAGCGGTGGAGATTTTCTTGAGCGCAGCTTCAGCAAGAGGGTGTCCTGCTCCAAAATGCTCATTGTGCGCGGCGACCATCCCAAGCTCTACGCAAAGTTGCTCGATGTCTACATAGAGCGGACTCTCTACATCTCCCAGCTCGACGTACGGAAGGTGCCAATCACCCGCCAAGCGCTCCTTCGGCTCGCTCTTCCCATAGAGCTTTTGCATCTCGTGGGCCACCCAGGCGATCTCCGGCTGCGCAAATTCGGAGCAGCGAAGGTAGAACCAGTTTTCGTACTCGGTAGCGGTGACGATGACCGTGATGAACATCCAGGGTTCAAGTACACGGTTGGCGATCTGCTTGTGGAGACCACAAGAATGTAGATACCTCGCGGTCTGCACAGCCTGATCACGAGCAGCCAGCCAGCCTTGCTGAGCATGAGCAAGATCAAAGCCGTCAAGCTCCTCCTTCGCGGACATACCGGCCTGATTCTTCCCCCACCACTTGGGCATTACCGGATTGTTGATGATCTGGTCGAGTAACTTCTCGGTGGGCAGCGCTCGACTCGACGCCGAGTTGCGACTGAACAAGCGGTGAGTCATCAACTCCGCATGAACGAAGCGAGGGTAGGTAAGCTCGAAGGTGGTGAGCCTATCGCCCACGGGGTTGATTGAGTCGGCGATGATTTTTGCTGAGTACATGGCTACACCTTCCCCGATCTACACTTCGCGCACTGCATTCTCCCGTAGTGCGTATGCACGTCGTCGGTGCTACCGCACTTCGCGCATTTCTTCTCGGGTGTGGGCTCGGGTTCAGGCCCCGGCTCCGAGTGACGATGCTCGGTCACTACCACGTCGGGCTCGGGCGCCGCCTCGGTCACGGGCGCCGCGATGGCGGGGGTCCACTCGGGCTCGGGCAGCGTCAAGGGCTCGGGAGCCACCGCAGGCTCGGGCGCCACCGCAGGCTCAGGCGCTAGGAAACGCCCTTCGATCCACCGCACGATGTAGTCAATCGGCGAAGTAGTTATGCGGATGTTGGGGTTGTCCGTGAGCCCCTCGGGCTTGAAGCGCGAGCCCCGGAACTTGGTGCAGATGACTTCGAGTGGCGTGCCGCTCTGCAAGAGCATAGACACCGCGATAGCCCAGGCATCTACAAAGCCGCTCACTTGTGAGCCTTGGCGATCCATCTTGACGAAAAGCTCTCCAGGCGTTCCGTCTTCGTAAAGACCTACCGTGACATAGCCTTTGTTGCGCTCCTCCCCTCCGATGACAAACCTGTGAGTGACTGCGTCCCGTTCATCGGGCATTCTCTTTTTATTGTGTTCCACTGCGTATTCCTTTCAATGATTCAGATAACAGAGCGACAAAAACGCTGATGCGTTCCTGGCTCTCGATGACAAACGGAGCTTCCTCTAAACGCACCACGCCGGGCAAGTTCTTGGTGTGCTCTAGCAAGAAAACTAGATCGGCTGCCAGCACCTCGGCGTCACGCTCACTAATCTCCAGCTCTATGAGAATCTTCCTCCGCACTCTTGCGTCCACGGCGTTTCTTCCTTTCGTGATACATGCCGATCCCAACAGCGTCGTAGACGTTGTGCTGGAGATCCTTCCCTGGCAATTCCATTCTTGCTCTCTCATCCGGGGAGAGCTTCTTTTTGATTCTTCTAGTCATGATGCTCTTCGGAACCTGCCCTTTCCACTGGCGGGGGCGGTAGGTTGTAATATGGACACCCGGGTACGCCAAGGTGATGGTGCCTACAAGCGCTCCGGCCATGAGCGAGACATCGATCAGATCGTTGGGATCTCCTTTGAGTTTGCTTTGCGTGTAGACCTGCATCACCTCGATAGCCAGTGACGCGCCCCCGAGAATCTCTAGCGGGTATCTGAGTAGCAGGTCATTCCAGACCGCTTGAGCGGTGTTGAGCCAGCCGGTGCCCCGGGCGAGCCACGCGGAGGAAAGCTCGCCGTCTTCGTACACGGCAACGCCCGCGACTCGGACGCCGGGATCAACTGCTATGAGCATCAGCTATCCACCTTGTCTTTTCTTTGCCGTCCTTCATGTACTTCTCAGGCTTCGAGGGCACGAGCAGCTTGTTTTTGTCAAAGACCGGATCGGCGCCCTTGTACCAGCGCCGCGTCATGGTCACAGTGGCGCCGATTTCTACACCGGGGCACCAGCGTTTCATGGTGCCTATCATCACCTCTCGAAGCCTTCCAGCGGCCTCCTGGGAGCGCTTGGGGCCGAAGGCTTCGTAGGGAATCTCCATCCCGATCTCATCGTGAGCGAAGAGCCAGGGGCGACAACCGTACAGTGGTGAGCCTGCGTCGATGTAGCACTCCTTGGCCACGTCGTAGCAAGAGTCTTTTGCGCCTCGGGCGGCAAGGTGCTGAAAAAATCCGTTGCACGTCGCCGTGTAGGTCACGTCGCCGCGAACCTGTCCGGTGCGCTCGAACACGACATGCTCGGCGGTACCTCCAAGGCAGAGGAACGAGCAGTGCGCAAAGTAATCGTTCATCTCGCGCCACTTGGAGCGGAAGCCTTTGTAGAGCGCCATCGCTTGATCTGGCGTCACGACAATGTTGCCCATGGTCTTGGCGTACTCCACAAACGTTTTTGCCGACATACCTCCTGCGAATCCGTAATTGCCGATCTTGCAAAACTGCCTGGCATTGGCAATGTCCGCGTCGCCTGCGATGAACCGTGCGAGCGCCGCTTCGTAGCTCATTCCCAGCATGTCGGCGGCGAGATCGATATGCAGATCGCGGCCTGCCTTGATGGATTCCGCTATCTCCGAGTAGCCAAACAGATCCAGGCAGACCTGAGCGAGCGTCCGCATCTCCAGCGTATCGTAGTCACAGAAAGCAAATATGCTGCCTTCGCGCGGGATGATGCACTCGCGCACCTTGCCTTTGCGTGGCAGGTTTTGCACGTTCATGCCGACGGGCACCCCCTCTATCTTCATGCCTCCCGAGCACGACGTGCGGACGGTCTCGCTGATCGGATTGTAGCTCGGATTGAGGGGGACGACCGTCCCGCGCTCCAGGGCGGTGACGTAGGTAGTGAGCAGCTTCTCGGTGCGAATACTATCGGACACGGCGTTGAGCCCCGGGTGATCCGTCGTCTTGAGCTGCTCTCTGTCGCTGGATATCTTGCCCGTAGGCGTGAGCTTCATCTTTTTGCCAGCGTCTTTGTACCAGTGCTCTACAGCCGCCTCGATTTTCTTCATGTCGCGGCTGATGCCCTCTTTGCCCCCGTCGCGCCGGAAGCCGTGCTCCTGGCAGATCTCGACGTGCTTGGCGTACTCGATGCTCAGCTCGGCCTTGTACTCCTCGACGGCCTGGGGGTCGGTACGCACGCCCCACGTGCTCATGAGGTTGAGCGCCCAGGTAGCGCGCATCTCATGCCCGAAGCAGGGGATCTCCTCGGGCGCGATGTTGTTCTCTTCCTGGGAGATCCATACGTCGCGTGTCTGTGTCGCGTCGCCTTTGGGGTATTCTCTTGCATCAGGGGGCCACTGGGCGAGGGGCACCCCATCAAGCTCGGGGTAGCGCAGACGCCAGATGTTTCCGCCTTTCTTCTGAGCGGAGATGTCGAATCCCAGATGGCGCTGCACGAGGCGCGTGAGCTGGTAATTCTGTTTCTTGTACTCCATGGTCTCTTCGTTCCACTCGAACTTGAGTTGACCATCGGCGTTATCGATGCACATTTGGCGGATCTTGGTGCAGTGGAGCCGATCTTCATCAAACGCCTTGAAGATGGAAGGGAGAGACTTAGGGCGATCTGCTGCCATCACGCCCAGGTCATAGAAAATATGATGCCCACCAGAAAGCTCGTCGCTCACGATGCGCTCGGCCTCGTCGAGTCCTTCCTCTCGCGTGTAGAGATTGGCGTCTTCCCCTTCGCGAGCGGTGGAAAGGCAGACCATGCGCGGCGCCGGCATGCCTGCTTTGATCAGGTGCGTTTCAAAGTCCCAGATGATCGGTGTGGGTGAGGTCATCTTACTCCCTCGGAAAACAGTATCCGCACTTGAGAACCCCGTGCTCACAGCGGTGGGATTTTTTGATGACAGCGTCCAGTCGTCCCTCGCGTTGCTCAAAGATAGCGTCCAGGTAGTACAAGAGAAGCTCTCCGTTGTCTCCGTCGCCTCCTGTCTTGAAGTCGATGGCTAGGTCGTTCTCACCGTCAATGAGCTTCAGCTCTTTCATAAGCTGGAGAGATGCCTTGTGATGGGGTAAGTCCTGTTCCCAGCGTTTGATAACGCTAGTCTCAATTGGTGTAGGTGAGATCATAGGCCGGAGAGATCTTTCGACTAGGGGTATCCGGGACACCCGCCATCAGCGGATCATCCCAGCAATGAAGCGAGCCCTCTGGCGCCGCCCGCTCTGCGAAGTCGCTCTCGCCGAGGTCGCCGCATGGACAGACAATCGGGCGATCATCCATCCAATAGGCGCCGGGGCGCATGAGCTTCTCCAAGATCCCCCGAGTCTGCGCTGCATCATGCAGCGAGCAGACCGGGAAATCCTCAATCGCCGAGTCGGCGATGTAGTCACAGTGACGGACGGCGCAGAGGATCACTACTATGCGGCTGCAGCCAGCTCAGCAGAGTTTTCAGGAGTCTCGAAGTTGACTCGGGTGAAATCGCCGCCTGCTTTGGTTTTCTTCTGGAACGCCTCGGCGCGAATGAATACGCCCATGAGCGGATTGTCCTCGGTCACAGCGGCGTCGGCGGCATCCTCATCAATGTCGTCCTCTCCGGGTGCATCCTCTCCTTCCGCCTCGGCCTGGTACCCGTAGGCAGCCATCAAGAAATTCTTGATGTTCCCGAGCGCCAGCTCGGGATACTTGCCGGGCAACTCGACGAGCCACGCCGGCTCCGTATCAACACCGTTGGGCTCGATGTTCTTGTCGGTTTTCTGCGCCTCGATGACTTTCAGCTCGGCGATGAAAAACTTGCGACTACCTACCTGGCTGGCTTGCTCTTTGACAGCCAAAACCTGAAACAGATAATTGCCGGGCCTTACATAAAGGCCACCCTGTGTGCTCTTCGCTTTTCCTAGTCCACTAAAACTTCCCATAATCTCATTTCTCCTTCTTCGTTATTTTCGTAGCGTAGAGCAGCTTTTGTTTCTGCCCTGTTGTTTTCTCCATGTACTCGGCATCAGCGATGGCCTTGCCCATGGAGTCTTCAAGCTCGGGAGTATGCCCGAGCCAATCGTTGATCACCTCGTCGGCCTCTTGGCCAGGTCGGTGAGTACGTCCTAGCGTTTGCTCGACCGTCGTACCATTTGGCGGTAGCTCTGTGATCAGGTTTCGGCAGTAATGCTGAAGATTTTTTCCGGTGCCTTGCGTTCGGATAGACGCGACGATCACCTTCACTTTGATCTCCGAGGCGTCGGTCCCCCCGCCAAACAAAGGGAACCCTCCTTCTCTCGCGATGCGCTCACCCAATGACGTGGACGAGTACCAGATGATCGCAGGCTCTTCCTGTTTCGCCGCCCATTTGATCGCGTAGTCAACAGCAAAGCTATCTACCCAGACCGTTTCCTTCGGAGGGAGTTTGCGATCTTTCACGAGGCGCCACGTGTTCCAACACCCTGCGTCCCACTCTTTTTTGCTCTTCTCCCTCTCCAGCCATCCCTCATAGGCTTTTTTGTGGAAGTAGTCCTCGTCTGGGAGATTGTCTAGATCAGGGAAGTCTAAACCGCACGGCACGTGCTCAGGCTCTTCGTCGTAGGTCTTTTCCCAAAGGCTGAAGAAATAATAGTCGTGGTCTTTGTCCCACAGCCTTTGCTTTTCGATTCGATCAACACCTTCCCAGAGTTTGAGATAGTAGGCTGCATCTTTACGGGGGCGCCCAGCGGCCTCCCACTTCCGGTATCGCTCGGCAGCCTGGGCAAGCAAGTGAGGGCTGTCGAGCCCCTCTGAGGCGTGTGAGAGCTTCTGGCGCACCTCTCGGTGCCAGTTGCTCCGGGCTTCGAGCCATTCCTCATCGGGCTCATCGTTTGGCCAGGCCCATCGATAGTAGAACCCGCTCGCGAGTTGCTTGAGCACCCGAGCTTTCGTCGTGGCGTCGGTGATCTCCTCGCCGCCGATCTCCCAGTGCTTTTTGACGTGGGCTATCTGCTCTTTCACGCTTTTGGGAATCTTTGGCACGAGCTTACAAATGATCAGGCTGGTGCCAATGGCGCCCTCTTCGGTAGCTACCACTCCTTCGGTCTCTACCAGCCGACGCCGGAAACCCTCGCGGACAGTCTCACCCTCGGCGCAAAACCTCTTCAAGACACCCGGCGCCATGCCGTAGTCGGGCCTTACGTCCAGGGCGCCGGCCCAGTTGTTGATCTC
>SDBT01012753.1_pt1 | contig 13495 bp, 8 predicted proteins | sample 2277101 | NCBI WGS metagenome assembly SDBT01 (sample SAMN10404973, study PRJNA504765) | marine sediment metagenome | isolation source: marine sediment core GS10_PC15, 103 cmbsf | place: Arctic Ocean: Southern Knipovich Ridge | collected 2010
CAAGCTGGCACGACACTTATGCCCGACCCTGCCCTCAATCAAATCGTGCTGGATGCCCAAAACCGCGCCGATGCTATGGGAGACGAATACCTCAGTGTCGAGCACCTGTTTATCTCTCTGGCCTCGGTAAAAAGCGATGCCAGGGAGATTTTACAGCTTAACTCAGTGGTACCTGAGCAGATTGAAAATGCACTGAAAGACGTTCGCGGCGGAGAAAAAATAACCGACCAGAACCCCGAAGACAAATACCGGGCCTTAGAGCGTTACGGTATCGACCTTTTAGAGATGGCCCGAAAGGGAAAGCTCGACCCTGTTATCGGCAGAGACGAGGAAATTCGCCGGTGCATGCAGGTCCTCAACCGCCGGACGAAAAACAATCCCGTCTTAATCGGCGAACCGGGCGTGGGCAAGACCGCCATCGTCGAAGGCCTTGCCCAGCGCATAATCGCAGGCGATGTCCCTGCAGGTTTGAAGAACAAAAGGATAATCGCCCTGGATATGGGAACATTGATAGCGGGAACAAAATTCAGGGGCGAATTCGAGGACCGACTAAAAGCCATCCTAAAAGAGGTTGTCGGCGCCGAGGGGCAGATAATACTTTTTATCGATGAGCTGCACACGGTAGTAGGGGCAGGCAAAGCCGAAGGCGCAGTCGATGCAGGCAATCTGCTAAAGCCTTCCCTTGCGCGCGGTGAGCTGCGCTGCATTGGTGCAACCACAATCGACGAATACCGAAAATACGTCGAAAAAGACGCAGCGCTTGAGAGGCGCTTTCAGCCGATTCTGATTGACCCGCCCACGGTGGAAGAAACCATAGCCATTCTGCGGGGCCTTAAGGACCGCTACGACACTCATCACAGCGTCCGCATCACCGATTCCGCCCTTGTTGCCGCTGCGACTTTGTCGAACCGCTATATTTCGGACAGATGGCTGCCGGACAAGGCCATAGATTTGATTGACGAGTCCGCTTCGAAGCTGCGCATAGAGAACGATTCTCTGCCTGCCGAGCTGGACAGTATTCGCAGAAAGATTGTGCAACTGCAGATTGAACGCGAGGCACTGAAAAAAGAAGACGACGCTGCGAGTAAAGAGCGACTGAAAAATGCCGAAAAGCAATTGTCCCAGTTGCAAGAACAGGACAGGAAGCTCACAGGACAATGGGAGAGCGAAAAGGGTGATATCGACCAGATAAAAGAAATCAAGCAGAAACTCGAAGAGGCACAGACACAGTTTGAGGATGCCCAGCGAAAAGGACAGTTGGAAGCTGCTGCACGGTTGAAGTATGAGACGATTGCCAATTTGAAAAAGCAGCTTGAGGAAAAAGAGGTCCAGCTTTCGAAATCTGAACGGTCCATAATTCAAAACGAGGTGACCGAGGAACACATCGCGCAGGTCGTATCGAAGTGGACGGGGATACCAGTGGCCAGGTTGCTCAGCGGCGAGCGCGACCGTCTGATGAAGATGGAAGCTGCCATTCACACGAGGGTCGTTGGCCAGACCGAAGCAGTTGAGGCCCTTTGCAATGCCGTTCGCAGAAGCCGGGCAGGACTTAGCGACCCGAACCGCCCGATAGGGTCATTTCTTTTCCTGGGGCCGACAGGCGTAGGTAAAACAGAGCTTTCAAAAGCACTTGCAGACTTTCTATTTAATGACCCCAATGCCATGGTTCGGATTGATATGAGTGAGTTCATGGAGCAGCACTCGGTCGCTCGGTTAATCGGCTCGCCGCCCGGCTACGTCGGCTACGAAGAAGGCGGCAGATTGACCGAGGCGGTCCGGCGAAAGCCCTATTCGGTGATTCTCTTGGATGAGATTGAAAAGGCCCATCCGGACGTTTTCAATGTACTGCTGCAGGTCTTCGATGACGGACGCCTGACGGATGGCAAAGGTCGGACCATGGATTTCAAGAATACCGTCGTTATTATGACCAGCAATATCGCGAGCCAGCAGATTCAGGAACTGACCGAACAAGAAGGGGCGGACTGGGAGATTGAGGCACACGTCAAAGAAGCACTCAAGCAGCACTTCAAACCTGAGTTTTTGAACCGTATCGACGAGGTAATTGTTTTTCACATGCTCAGCAAGGACAACCTAAGAAAGATTGTGGATATCCAACTAAATTACCTGTCGCAACGGCTGAAAGAACGCAAGATTGAGCTTGAATTTACCGACAACGCGCGTCAGCAGATTATAGATGAGGGTTATGACCCGGTCTTTGGCGCAAGGCCTTTGAAGCGAACGATACAGCAGCGATTGGAGAACCGCCTTGCCACAGAGCTGTTGGCGGGCAAGTTTGCAGAGGGCGACACCATTAGAATCGACGCCAATGCACACCGATTCACCTTCGAGAAGAAGGATTAGCCGCGAAAAACCACAAAATCCACAGTCCTAAGGACTCTTTCCGGAGAAGCTGCTCGCACACAGGAAATCCCGCACAACACCGATTAAGGGATTTTTTATAAAAAAGGTGGGGAAAGGGTTGAGGAAGTAAGGGATTTGGGGTATAATGGTTAGAGATATGGAGTTGTGCTCATGGAGGGGCGGAAGATAATGTTAACACCCGAAGTGGACGGGAGAATAAAATGTTCGGCACTAAAGCCAAAGAACATTATAACATTTCTTTAAGGAGGAGGACTATGTGTAGAAAACTGTCTTTTTTAGTATATGTAGTTTTGTTTTGCACCGGAACGGTGGTAGCAGTTCCCATCGACGATCCCAACTATAACCTGAGCTTTGAGTGGCATTGGCCCGACATATTCGGACTGGTTCATCAAATCAGAGGCCATACAGGAATAGATGCCACGCCACCAACCCCGGACTCATGTGACCCGAACTTAGGTGTGTTTAACTGGCTTTCGACAGGCTCTGGTTTTCAGGGTGTGGATATATTTTGCCCCGATGCGTTGGACTCACCGACCCATTGTCACAATTGGCCCGCCACCGATGGCATTGGCTACATTTACCTCCAGCACTCCGGTAACGGTATCGACCAGGTTCTTGACGGCAACGATGCGAACGCGGTCATCACAGCCGGGCGGAAGTACACGATGAAATTTGATGCGATGGATTTTGGTACCACTGGAGTGAGAGGGGAGTTCTATTCGGCAAGCGCAGACCCAATTGCCAGCGAGTCGTTCATCCTCCCTGAAATATTCCAGCCTCTCGAGAATTGTGACGCCGGCGCGGGCGAGTTAGACCCAAATGATGAGTGCCCGGATTGGCACCGTGACCTGACGGTGTCATTCATCGCTTTAGAGGGCGATCCGTACATCGGAGAGACGCTGTCTCTAAGATTTGAAGCTAACGGCGGGGGCGGCAGTTACGCCTTTATGGACAACGTTCGGCTTGAGTGGATATGGCTAACCAGCGCCCCTGTTGCGTGTATTGTTGGCGGGGACAGGGTTGTTGAGGCGGGGGAGGATTGTGTAACGAGGGTTGTGTTAGATGGTTCGTGTTCGAGTGATGCGGATTCCACGGCTGGGACGAACGACGATATAAATGATTTTGACTGGTACGAGGTAATAGATGTCTGCGAGCCGAACAGTGATATTTACATAGGGAGCGGGGAGGTTATAGAGTGCAACCTGGCTTTAGGTGAGCATTTAATTATCTTAGAGGTAACAGATAAGGCGGGGGCGTTTGATACAAATGAAGTGGTGATTACGGTTGAAGATGTGACGCCGCCGGAGTTTAGTTTGTGGGTTGAGCCGAATGTTCTCTGGCCGCCGAATAATAAGATGGTTTTGGTCACGCCGAGCTGGGAGGTGAGTGATAACTGTGATGAAGAGGTAGAAGTTTCGCTGGTTGATATTACGATGAGCGCGGAAGGGGACGTGAACGACTATGTTCAGATAGGCGGTGACGGGTCTATTTATTTGCGAGCCAAAAAAGGCCAAGGCAGGAACGTCAGAATTTATACGCTGACATATGAGACGGTTGATGATTGGGGCAATGTAGCTATTGATAGTACAACTGTTGTTGTTCCGCAGAGCCAGCGTTTTGTTAAGTGAGCGGCGATGGAACTGAAAAAGAAAGGGCTGTCAGTTTATACTCGCAGCCCTTTTTGTATGTTTGGGCTGTGGGGCGGAAAGATTCAAGGGGCGGATAACCACCTTCCGTGGATTTGGGCTGCACTACGAAGGGCAAATAAGGTAGGTAAGGAGCGAACGACAGGGTTACGCGCATTGGCAAGGGGTTTGTATCTTGGGTGCGAGGATGAGTTGAGTTTTATTTGACGTGGGCACTGCGCTGCTGGAGGGCTTGTTCGATTTTGTCTACGAGGTCGCCCAGCTCAAACGGCTTTACGATATAGTCATCGACTCCACCGGCCTCGGCGCGGGCGACGTCATCCTTCTGGCTGGATACGGTCAGCATTATAACGACCTGGTGCGAGCCCTTGGGATGGTTTCTGAGGGCCTCAAGCATCTGGAATCCGTCCATGATGGGCATATTGACATCGAGCAGGATGAGGTCGGGCTGCTCTTCGACAGCCTTTTCGAGGCCCACTTGGCCGTTTTCGGCTCGGATGACGGTGTATTCGTTCATTTCGAGCCTGTCCTGGATGGTCTGTGCAAGGTCAGGCTCATCTTCTACAATGAGTATCCTGGGCTTGTCGGTCTTCTTGCCGGGTTTTAAGAAGCCAAACATATTTGCTCTCCCGTCAGCCCCCAGTCAAACCATTTTCAGCGTCCCATACTTAAGGGAACATCGGGAAAAAGGGGGGGGTACTGTAGTTTTTTTTGATTATTTATTGGGATTTTTGGTGTACCACGGCCATGCTGGCAGTGGTATCACGGGCTGGAAGCCCGTGATACAGCAGCAAAGGGGAGAAAAACGAGGCTTTCGAAGATGGTCCAGACGGGTGGACAAGTCCATGTAAACGGCTGGCCAAGGTAAAACCGCTTTTGGGTGGTGATTCTGGTATGTTACGGAGTGATGGCAGGAAAAGGTGCAGCAAAAGAGCAAAGATGGTTGCAGTCTCATGATGGGTGTGGTACATTAATTCGGTTGAGCGGGTTTGGAATGTTGATTCAAGATGCACGCAGGAGATGGGCGATTGTCAACATTTGCGCGAGGTTCAAAAAGAAATAAGTATCTTAGAGGTCAGGTACAATACGCGGTAATTGGTTGTCGCACGTTGCAAATTGTCACACGAGTAGATTTGAGGTTTCGGTATGGCAGATAATAAGAAAAAACTGGTTATGATTGTTGTTATCTTGGCTTGCGTGGCATTGGCCGCGGCCATAACTTTTAAGAAGAACGTTGACTATAAGAAGGGGTCCGGGCGGACTGGCGTAGAGAGCATCAAGGCGACCGAGATGATCTGGGTCATCTGCGCGAATCCGGACTGTCAGGCCAAATACCAGACGGGCAAGAGAGCTTACTTTGAGTATTTGGAAGCCCACCCGCCTACCATGGAGGAGTTTGCAGCGATAATGAAAGACCCTGACAAGCCCTCAACGCCGGCGGCATGCAACCAATGCGGTGAGAAAACTCTTTTTCGAGCTGAAAAATGTGACGACTGCGGGGTGGTTTTCAGACGCGGTGCAGTGGCGCACGATTTCGCAGATAGATGCACCGAATGCGGCTACAGCAAAACTGAGGCAGATAGAGAAAAAGTTCTCAAAGCCAGAGAAGGCGAGTAAATTAGAGGTGTTCTTTTCGCGTGTGAGCGACGCGGGGCGAATGTACGCGGCTGGTCGGGAGTGCATCAGAAACAGCGAACCGGTTAAGGAAGGATTTTCACCGAGTAACTATCACTTTCTCACAACAAGGACGAGTGCGGGTTCTGAGAGGTCGCCGGGTGTGGCGGCGGCGAGACCTACCTCTTCAATCAACTGGGCGGATAATTTGATTGTGTTTTTAGAGATTTTGACTTTGTCGGTGATGTCGATGGCTTTGTCGCCGGCTAAGTCTTGTGCGTAGATTTTGCAAGTGCCCAGGTCCTGCGGGAACTTAAGGATTAGAGAGCGGTATTTTCCGAAGACGCCGATGGGGACATTTAGCTCGGGGACATCGAGGGTGACATCGGCAAGTGGGAAGTAGCCGCCGGCGCCTGTTGAGATTCTGGGCAGCGTCGCTATGGCAACGGCGCCGTTTGGGTTCCGGGATGCGATAACGTAAGGAAGCGGGCCGGCATCAGGGGTGGTGACTTCGGGCAGTGGCAGGCCCCGCCCGACGCGGGCCGGGGCGGTCTGGAGGACTTCCTTCCCCACGAGCCAGGTTGCCCAGGAGTCGTATTTTCGGAATCGCCAGGTGTCGAGGAGGACGTTATCATCGAGGATGACTTTAGTGGAGCCGACTGGGAAGGCCGGCGCGATGCGGTGCCATCGGACGGCGCGAGTCACCTCGTCGATTCTTTTTCTGAAATTGTATGGGTCGTACTCTATGCCGGGGGGATTATCGCGCGAGAGCGAGTGGCGCAGGATGCCCATTGCGGTACCGAGAGCGGCGGCGATGTATGGCTCATCCTCGCAGTTTAGGATGCAGTTTGGGCCGGCCTTTTCGGAGAACTCGGCAAGGATTTGGGCGACGCGGTCGAGGGTTGTCGGGATTGAGAAGTAGGCGGTGACGTCGTAGGTGCGGAGGATGTCACTGAACTCGGCGACGGTGACGGCCTGTTTTAGGACTTCGCCGTCTCCCCAGGTGCGGTAGCTTCCCTTTTGATTGTAGACTTTGGTGTCCCAGGGACATTCCTCGTCGTTTACAGGGCCGGAGCCCCTTGCATGCTCGACGACGAGACCGGGGGCCTCTTCGGCGGCGATTTCGGTGAGCATTTTTCTAAATTCGGGTTTTGAGCCGCGCGCGCCGTAGTCGACTTTCCAGTATTCAATTCCTGCCTGTTTTGACCAACGGGCCCGTTGTCTCCAGTAGTCTTCGAGTTCCTTTTGGCCCATAAACTTTCCGTCTTTTCCATCGCCGGGGGCCTGTGAGGCGAGCCAGATCCCTGCTCCTCGCCAGCCTGCCGCCTTTGTCATTTCGTTTAATTTTTTGAGTCGTTCAGCAGGTGTACCGGTGCAGGACGGGAATTTGCCGGTAGCGAGTTCGAGAGTACCAAGGCGCCATCGCTCGCCATCGAAGTTGACACCGGGGGTGGTGTCCCAGCCGAGGTCATACAGGATGAACATATCTTTGCGTACTTTTTGGAAGTATTTTGCCCAGCCTGGGTCGTGGAACATGCTCTTTTCGGTGAGAGTTTCGGCGATGGCGAAATGGCCTTTTAGCTCAACGCAATATTCGAAGGCAGTGTCGGTTGAGGCGTAGTTTTGCGCCCCCCAAGAGCACCAGTAATTAGGTGTTTTAGCAGGCTGGTCGGGGACAAGGTTTATCGGCTGGCTGGAGCATTCTTTTGCGATGATGGTACTCAGGGGCAGAGCAACCAGGAGAATTATAACAGCAATTGCAGAAAATATTGTGGTTGTGGGAGAGAGTTTTTGCGCTGCCATTTTTGCTTCCTTAATGAGTAACTGTCAGGCTACTATTTTTGAGAAGTAAGGACAGGGATATTAACACGAAGCAATTCGGTGAGCAAGGCTTAATTTTTTTAGATTTATCTTGCACTTTTTATCGTAAGGTCGAGAATAAGCGGTATTATATTAGAAGCGGTTTTGGGCGAGAAGTTAGAAGAAGTTTGCGTTTAGAGGTAAGCTGAGATGGAAGCTAAAAAGGTATTAGAGCAGGTGAAAAAAGACGAGATAAAGTTCGTTACCCTGCAATTTACGGATTTATTGGGCGTGATAAAGGAGGTAATCATACCGGTTGAGCAGCTGGAAGATGCGCTTCGCGATGGTGTTTGGTTTGACGGGTCGAGTATAGAGGGTTTTGCTCGGATACAGGAGAGCGATTTGTTTTTGAAGCCGGACGCGGCGACGTACGCGGTTGTACCGTGGCTCAGCGAGAACGGCAAGAGCGCGAGGCTGATATGCGATATATACCAGCCGGACGGCAGAGCATTTGAGGGAGACCCGAGATTTATTCTCAAGCGCGCGGTTGGCGCCGCTGCAGAGAAAGGATTCAAATTCAACGTTGGCCCGGAGCCGGAATTTTATTTGTTCAGAACCGATGGTGAAAAAAGAATATCGCCCATAGCCGGAATTCTGAAAGAACAAAGAACATTGCCCTTAGATCACAGCAGCTACTTTGACCTTTCTTCTCATGAAGGATACAAGGTGATAAAAAAGATAATCGGTGCGTTGGAGAATTTCGGGATTAAGGTCGAGGCGTCGCATCATGAGGTCGGGCTCGGTCAATACGAGATAGATTTTCATTACGGGGGATGTCTGGACATAGCGGACAAGGTTCTGACGCTGAAGTATTGCGCCAAGAAGATTGCGCAGATGCATAATTTAAACGCTACTTTTATGCCCAAGCCGGTGATGGGCAAGCCGGGTTCGGGGATGCATGTTCATCAGAGCCTTTTCAGTATAAAGGCGGGGGCAAATGCGTTTTACGACGAAGGGCACGAGTATAATCTGTCAAAAGCTGCGTTTAGTTTTATTGCGGGCCAAATTAAGCACATTAACGGGATGTGTGCGATACTTTGCCCGACGGTTAATTCGTACAAGAGACTGGTCAGCGGTTTTGAGGCGCCGGTTTATGTTACCTGGGCGGCGATGAACCGTTCGGCGCTACTGCGGGTCCCGAAATGGTTCAAGGCCAAGAGCGAGGCCGCGAGGATTGAGCTTCGCAATCCAGACCCGGCGTGCAATCCGTATCTGGCGTTTGCCGTTATGTTAGCGGCGGGGCTGGACGGGATAAAGAACAACTTAGAGCCGCCTGAGTCGGTGGAAGAGGACATATACAGCCTTGATGATGAGAGCCTGGCGAATAAAAAGATTGATATTCTGCCGGGCTCGTTAGGTGACGCCCTGCATGCGTTGAAGAAGGATGGGCTTATGCGAGAGGCGCTCGGAGAGCATATGTTCGAGCGATATGTTGACGTGAAGACGAAGGAGTGGGACGAGTTCAAGCAGCAGGTGACGGAGTGGGAGATTGACACGTATTTGGATATCTTTTAGATTTTCCAATTGATTCACCGAGGGAGAGCTTTTGTAAGATGGTTGAGATTCGTAAAGGGGAACGGCATGATTTGGGGCGCATCGTCGAGTTTCAGATGCGAATGGCGGAGGAGACGGAGGGTTTTAAATTAGACAGGGAGGTAGTAATAGAGGGCGTGCGGGGGGTATTCGAGGAGCCAACGCGAGGGACATACTGGGTTGCAGAGCAGGACGGTGAGATTTTGGGTGTTTGCCTGGCGATACCGGAGTGGAGCGACTGGCGGAACGGGACGGTGCTGTGGATACATTCGCTTTATGTTGTACCGGAGGCGCGTGGGCACGGGGTATTTAAGAAGCTTTATGGGTATTTGAAGAAGCAGGTGGAGGAGTCGCCGGGGCTTATGGGATTGCGTCTTTACGTAGACAAGAAAAACAGGCTTGCACAGGGGGTGTACGAAAGGCTGGGTATGAGCAAGGACCATTATGAACTGTATGAATGGCTCAAGTAGGACAAAGGGTTTTATGAAAGAGATTCTTTCGGCAGTGCGACTGGGGATTATTTTATCTGTTGGGTGGGTGCTTATTGGCGTCGGTGATGTAGAGGCGGTTGATTCTGCGAGTGTAAAGGCCAAATTTGTCAACCCGCCCCGTGAGTATAGTACGGGGCCTTTGTGGGTATGGAACGATATGCTGACCGACGAGCAGGTCATTTTTACGCTTCGCAGTCTTGCCGAGCAGAAGGTCAAACAGGCGTTTGTGCATCCGCGGCCTGGTCTGATGACACCTTATCTCTCGGAGGAGTGGTTCCGATTGTGGAAGGTTGCTCTGGAAGAAGCGAAGCGGCTGGATATGAATCTGTGGATATATGACGAGAACTCGTATCCATCGGGTTTTGCGGGAGGATTCGTGCCGGAGGCGATGCCGGAGTCGCGGGGCAAAAGTCTGGCAATTCGCGAAGAAAAAGAGCCGCCGAAATTGTCGGAGGAGATAATCGGGATATACGAACTTAGGGGTAGTGAGTATGAGAATGTGACGGAGGCAGTCAGCTCGGGGGAAAAGCTGGGCGAAGGCCGGTATCTGGTTGCGTTCAAGAAGGCGGCGCCGCGAAAACCCTGGTTCGGAGGCAAGTACTACGTGGACTTGTTAGCGCCTGGTGTGACGGAGAAGTTCCTTGAAGTAACAATGGAGGCGTACCGGCGGAATGTCGGGGCCGAATTCGGCAAACGGATTCCCGGGGTTTTTACGGATGAGCCGCACCTCGGTCCAAACTGGGACAACCACTGGACGGATGACTTGGCGGAAGTGTTCGAGAAGCGGTGGGGGTATTCGCTGGTTGACCATCTGCCGGGTCTTTTTAGAGAAGTGGGCGAGTGGAAGCGGGTGCGACACAACTACCATCAGGTTCTGCTGGAATTGTTCATCGAAAGATGGGGCAAGCCTTATTATGAGTACTGCGAGAAGTATGGGCTCGAATTTACAGGTCACTACTGGGAGCACGAATGGCCGAAGTGCAATATGGTTCCGGACAATATGGCGATGTATGCCTGGCAGCAGCGGCCCGGGATAGATACCTTGATGAATCAATACAGTGAAGATGTTCACGCGCAATTCGGGAATGTTCGGGCGGTGAAGGAGCTGTCAAGCGTTGCGAATCAATTGGGTCGGGTGCGGACGCTGTGCGAGGCGTATGGTGCGGGCGGCTGGGACCTTCGCTTTGAGGACATGAAGCGAATCGGCGACTGGCTTTATGTGCTTGGCATAAACACGTTGAACGAGCATTTGAGCTACGTTACGATTCGCGGCGCACGCAAGCGTGACCATCCGCAATCGTTCTCTTATCATGAGCCCTGGTGGGAGGCGTACCATGTTGTCAGCAGTTACTTTGGTCGTCTTTCGGCGGTATTGACTGCTGGTGAACAGGTCAACAAGATTTTGGTAATCGAGCCTACGACGACGGCGTGGATGTATCAGCCTGACCCCCACAGCCGAGCACATCTGGAAAGGATAGGAGAGGAGTTCCAGCGGATGGTCGTGGCGATGGCAAAAGCCCATGTGGAGTTCGATATTGGTTGTGAGGACATCATTGCCCGACACGGGTCGGTTAAAGGCAGAACGCTGGTAATCGCCCAGCGGGAATACTCGACCGTGGTAATGCCACCGTTGACAGAGAACCTCAACGGTAAAACGATGGGCCTGCTGGAAGCATATATCAAAGGCGGCGGAGAGGTATTGTGCTGCGGGGAACCGCCGAAGTCAGTTGACGGTTTGGAATCAAATCGCGGCAAGGCGATTTCAGATAACATCTTATGGAGGCAGGTCAGTGGTGAGATTGTGGCTGATATTTTAGTCAGTGAGTCCAACGGCGGATTTAGCATCCGCCGCGGCAGAAGTGACAAAGGGATAGTGTTTCACCACCGTCGAGAGCTTGACGATGGCGAGATTCTTTTCTTGGTTAATACGAGCATCGATGCTAACAGCAGCGGCCAGATAAAATCAGCGATGCGGAGCGTTGAACAATGGGACGCCGAGACAGGGCAGACTTTGCCGTACGCGTTTGAGAAAAAGGGCGGCGGTATCAAAGCCGATTTTGAACTGACGCCCTGCGGGTCTCTGCTGTTATTTTTTTCGAAAGAGGCCGGCAAGTCAGCACCGGACGATTCGGCAAGGAGTTCGAGGATTGCACCAATTGGGCCGTTGCGGATTCACCGTAACGGTCTGAATGTGCTGACGTTAGACTACGTTGATGTAACAGCAGGTGGTGAGAGTAGAGAGCAGAGTTATTTTTATCAGGCGTCTGCGTTTGCCTTTGCGAAGAATGGAATGGAGCGTAATCCGTGGGACAGTGCTGTGCAGTTTCGTGATGAGTTGATAACGAGGCAGTTTCCTGCCGACAGTGGTTTCGAGGCGACGTATCGGTTCACTATAGAAAAAAGAGCTCCGGAACGCCTCTACATAGTTATCGAACGAGCAGACCTGTACGAGATTAGCTGCAATGGGAAAGCGGTTTCGGCTGTTAAAGGGGCATGGTGGCTGGACAAGTCGTTCGGGAAAATTGACATCGGCTCGGCGGCGAAAGTTGGCGAGAATGCGGTAATAATTAAGGCATCGCCTATGACGGTATGGCACGAGCTTGAGCCGGCTTATGTGTTGGGTGAGTTTCGTTTGAAAGCCGGGGATTCAGGTTTTGTGATTGTACCCGATGAGCTGCTTAGATTAGGGCGGTGGAACGAGCAGGGCCATCCGCTTTACGGAGGTGGTGTCTCGTACGTGCAGGAATTCGAGATTGCCGAACGAACAGATCGGTACGCTGTTTCACTGGCGAGCTGGTATGGCAGTGTCGCAAAAGTTGTGGTTAATGGGCAAGCTGCCGGCTATATCTGGCATCAGCCTTGGGAGTGTGACGTAACCGAATGGGTCAAGGCAGACAGGAATACGGTTGAGGTCATAGTAATTGGGACGCTCAAGAATACGCTGGGTCCGCACCACGGCAAGGCGGCATTGGGTTCAGCGTGGCCGAGCATGTTTCAGCATGGGCCGGAAACCGGCCCGCCGCCCGGTGAGCGGTACAACACCATAGGGTACGGACTTTTCGAGCCGTTTGAACTGCACAGACGTGAGCCTTAAAAAAGATAACTGACGTTCCGGAACAACTGGACTGTTTTGCTCAAACCAGCCCGCGGAGAACAGCACCGCATCATAGATTTACGGGGATTCCTCGGTCGCAGAGATACTGTTTCATTTGTGTTATGGTATAATTCTGGAAGTGTGTGATTGAGGCCATGAGGACTGCATCAGCGTGGCCTTCGACAATAGCATCGTAGAGGTGTTCGAGTTTTCCGGCACCGCCGGAGGCGATTACGGGGATATTGACGGCATCGGTGACGGCTTTGTTGAGTTGGTTATCGTAGCCTTCCTTTGTGCCATCGGCGTCCATACTGGTCAGGAGTATTTCACCTGCACCGAGCTTTTCGGCTTTTGCGGCCCATTCGACGACATCGAGACTCGTTGGTTCCGTGCCGGCTTTTACACAGACGTCCCAGCGGCCGGAGCGCTGCTTTGAGCGATGGGCATCGATGGCAAGGACGACACATTGATTTCCGAATCGCTGGGCGCCTTCGGCGAGGATGTCAGGGTTTTCTACGGCAGCGGTGTTTAAGGAGACTTTTTCTGCGCCGCTTCGCAGCAGCTCGTCCATCTGCTCGACTGTCTGAATGCCTCCTCCGACGGTGAAGGGAATGAAGATGTTTTCGGCGACTTTTTCGACCAATTCGACGATTGTTTTGCGGGAGCGAATGGTGGCGGTGATATCAAGAAAGACGAGCTCGTCGGCGCCGGTGTCACTGTACATGGTTCCGAGTTCGACCGGGTAGCCGGCATCACGCAGATTTACGAACCGGACACCTTTTACGACGCGGCCGTCCTTAACGTCGAGACAAGGGATTATTCTTTTAGTCAGCATCAGCAGGAGCCTCCAACGCAGATACGCGCAAAGTTCTTGA
>SDBT01012754.1_pt1 | contig 13495 bp, 11 predicted proteins | sample 2277101 | NCBI WGS metagenome assembly SDBT01 (sample SAMN10404973, study PRJNA504765) | marine sediment metagenome | isolation source: marine sediment core GS10_PC15, 103 cmbsf | place: Arctic Ocean: Southern Knipovich Ridge | collected 2010
CTTGCGTATAGCCGGGAAATACCACTTCGGTAGAGACCGCGCGAAATACGTAAGCGTGCCGGGCGCTATCGGGCCGGCTGTTGATTTCGACACTGTGCTGGAGCAGTTTGGCCGGAGCCATCTGGCTGGCCACGAACCGGTTCCAGATTAAGGTGTAAAGTTTGTGCTGTTCTTCGTCCAAGAAGGCCTTGGCTTTGTCTGGTATCAAAGTTACGTCGGTCGGACGGATAGCCTCGTGCGCTTCCTGGGCGGAAGCCTTTGATTTATACCGGTTCGGCTTGGCGGGCACGAACTGCGGACCGTATTCCTGGCGGATAAAGTCGCGCGCGCCTTCCTGGGCAAGCTTCGAGACCTTGACCGAATCCGTCCGCATGTAGGTTATCAAGCCTGCGTGGTCAGTGCCAATGTTCACGCCTTCATAAAGTTGCTGGGCAAGACGCATGCTCTGGTTCGGGCTGAAGTGCAGATTGGCGCTGGCGGCCTGTTGGAGCGTACTGGTGATGAACGGCGGCTGGGCCCAGCGTTGTTTCGGGGTCTTCTTGACGTCCGCAACATAGTAGGCGGCCTTCCCGGCGTCGTTGGTGTATTGCGCGGCAAGGTCGGCGCTCGGCACTTCCGCCTTCCGGCCGTTGATCTTGGCCAGCTTGGCCTTGAATTTTTCGCTCTTGGCTTCCGTTTCAAACTGCCCGGTCAGCACCCAGTATTCCTTCGACTCGAACTTGTCAATGGCCTCCTGGCGCTCGCAAATCAGCCGGAGAGCCACGGATTGGACCCGCCCGGCGCTGGTGCCGGGCTCGACTTTTGCCCACAGCAGGGGGCTGACCTGGTAGCCTACAAGCCGGTCAAGCACACGCCGCGCCTGCTGAGCGTTGACCAGGTTCATGTCGAGCTCACCGGGGGACCGGAATGAGGCCTGCACCGCCGGCTTGGTGATCTCGTGAAAGACTACGCGCTGAAACCGGGCTTTGGTGTTGGCGCTTTTCAACAGTTCGTAAAGATGCCAGGCGATGGCCTCACCCTCACGGTCAGGGTCGGTAGCCAGATAAACGTTGCGGGCCGTTTTGATTGCCGCGGCCAGCGCGTCAATGACCTTCTTCCGCGTCGGTGTCCGGCGGTAGACCGGTTTGAAGTCATGTTTAATGTCCACGCCCAAGGCCTTCTCCGGCAGATCGCGGACATGGCCCATCGAGGCCATTACATTGTAGCCGTCGCCCAGGATGGCGGTAATCGTCCGGGCTTTCGCGGGCGATTCGACAATCACCAAGTCTTTGCCGAAGGCTGCTGTCTTGCTCACCTGTTAACCTGCTCTCTTTGGCTTAGCCGAGGTTGTTTTTTTGTTTGTCATTCACCGGCATCCTATGGAGTATTGGAGTGTTGGAGTGTTGGGTAAGAACAAGTTAATCGAGAATATAGGCCGCTGCAAAGTCCGAAGATCGTTTCCGGCGACCTCCACCGAATTAGGGACTATGGATTCCGGACTTGAGTTCAAAACCATTACTCCATTACTCCATTACTCCATCATCCTGTGGGATGACAGTGTCAGTCATTGATAAAGCGTAAAGCGTTTGCCGGGCAATTGGGTAATGAGCCGCTTCAATTCCATCCCCATCAGGATGGCCAAAAGCTTGCTGACCGGTTCCCCGCTGTGCCGCACCAACTCGTCCATGCCCAGTTCACCGGCCTCGAGCAGTTCGCAAACCCGTTTCTCCAACTCGCTGAGGTTTGACGCTGCGGCCGGACTGCGGGCTGCTTCGAGGGTCCCCGCCGGGCTCGACGGGAGCTGCAAACCGGGTAGAAAGTTAAAGTCATTTAGAATATCGTCAAGTGATTCGACCAATTTTGCGCCGTGTTTGATCAACTCGTTGCAGCCGCGCGACTGGGGCGAGTCAATCCGGCCGGGCACGGCAAAGACCTTGCGGCCATACTCGAGGGCTTTTGCCGCGGTGATCAGCGCGCCGCTGCCCAACCCGGCCTCGGTCACCAACGTGCCCAGGCACATGCCGGCGATAATCCGGTTGCGCATGGGGAAGGTCCGCTTGTCCGGTCTAATGGCCAACGGCTGTTCGCTCAGCACACAGCCGTGTTTTTCAGCGATTTCCGCGGCCAGCTTCTCATTTTCCTGCGGGTAGATTGCCGTCAGGCCACCGGCGGTTACCGCGATGGTCCGGCCGCCGCACTCGAGCGTGGCCCGGTGCGCCGCGGTGTCAATGCCTCGCGCCAGGCCGGAAACAATGACCCAGCCCGCCTGCGCGGCCGAGCCTGCGAGCCGCGCGGTTACTTTCTCGCCATAAATGGTCGTTCGCCGCGAGCCCACAATTGCCAGGCCCTGCTTGCCGGCCATCGTCAGCGTTTTCAACTCGCCCTTGGCGTAAAGAACCAGTGGCGCATCCTTGATTTGCCGCAACGGTTCCGGGTACTCCGGGTCTTCGCGAGTAATGATCGTGGCCCCGGTCTCGGCAGCAAGCTCGAGTTCCTTCTCGAGCTCGATGTGCTCCCGCCAGTTCGCCAGGAGCGAGGCCCGTTTGGCGCCCAGGCCCGGAATCGCCGCCAGCGCGGTCTCGCTCGCGGCCAGAATGTCCTGCGGGCTCGAGTAGACCTGCAAGAGCTGTTTCACCCGCACCGGGCCGATGCCCGAGAGCAGGTTCAGCGCCAAATAGGCCTCCTTAGTGGTCACAGCGACCTCCGATGGCCTCGAGTATTTCGCGTTCCGCTACATCCTTGACCAAGGCGACCGTACCCAGGCGCGCCGGCAGAAGCAGGCGGCTGCGACCGTGCTCGTATTTCTTGTCGGTCTGCATAGCCTCGAAAACTTCTTCCGGGGCTACCTCTGTGGCGCGAACGGGCAGGCCCAGGGCGGTCAGCAGCGCTTCCTGCCTCCGGCACAGTTCTTCGGGTTCCGCGCCGCCGCGCTTTGCCGCCAGTTCCACGGCCATCATCATACCGATACTGATCGCTTCGCCGTGGGTCAATTCGCCGTAACCGGCCAGCTTTTCCAAGGCGTGGCCGAAGGTGTGGCCATAGTTCAAAACGGCGCGGCGGCCGTTCAGGTCATGTTCGTCAGCCAACACGACCTCGGCCTTCAATTCGCAGCTCCGGCGCACCACGTGCATATAGACGGCCTCGTCAACGTCGAGCAGGCCCGGGACATTCTTTTCCAGAAAGGCGAAGAACTCCGCGTCCAGGATCACCCCATATTTTAGCACCTCGGCCAGGCCGCAGCTCAGTTCCCGGGGCGGCAAGGTTTTCAAGGCGCTTACATCAATCATCACGGCCCGGGGCTGCTTGAAGGCGCCGACCAGGTTCTTGCCCTCGGGCAGGTCAACCCCGGTCTTGCCGCCGACGGCGCTGTCCACCTGGGCCACGAGCGAGGTGGGAAGTTGAATATAGTCTATGCCGCGCATGTAGGTGGCCGCCAGGAACCCGGCCATGTCGCCGGCCACGCCGCCGCCAAGCGCCACGACCAGGCTTTTACGGTCCAGTCCCGCGCGCACGGCTTCGCCGTAAAGGGTGCTCATGGTGTGCAGGTTTTTCGAGGGCTCGCCCGCCGGGAAAGTCGCGCTCGCAACCCCGGTGGCGCCCGCGGCCGCCAGGAGAGCCGTGGCCGCCCCGCCATAAAGGGGCGTCACGTGACTGTCGCTGATAATCAGGCAGTTCCGGCCGCGGACGATCTCCGCGAGCGCGTCGCAGCGCTGCTGGGCATAATGACCGGCGCCGATCCGGATATCGTACTCCCGGCCGGCAAACGGCACGTGAATGACGTGTTCTGGCATAACGGCAGCTCAATTGGCGGGTTCGACCCCGCAGTTCCTGGTTCAAAGGGCGTATTTTACGGGGTGTATCCCGCTTTGTCAATTGTGCCGGGGACAAAAATTCCAGCGCATCTCACAACTGCGCACTTCTCCCCGGCACCCGCAGAGCGCCTTCGTGATCATAATCGTAATCGTAATCTTAATCGTAATCGTAATCTCTTTCTCCTTTGTCTGGAGCTTTGTCTGGAGCTTTGTCAAGCACCTTTTCTTTCGATTAAGTTCCAGATTAAGCTCCAGATTAAGTTCTTCCCCTTCCCCTTTATCTTAATCTTAATCTTAATCGTAATCGCTTTCCCTTTTCAAAGTACGCAATTCGGTGAAAAGCCAAAATTCGCTTCCCCCGAGTATCAAAACCGCGCTTTGGCCGTATATTCCTGTTGCCGTCATTAACGTTGGGTGAAGGAATCCTGGCGGAGCTTGGCCGATGCGATTCACCGTTTATTTGACCGTTGCGGTCTTTCTGTCTCTTGGCGCCGGAGCTTCCGGCGGGCAGGAGTATGCGGTGGGGTTTACCCGCCCATATCGGAAGAAGAGCGTCCTGGCGTTCACAATCACCGCAAGCTCCACCGTCGAGTTGACCCGGACAACTGACGGCCAGGCAAAGCAACTGGCGGCGGAGAAAATCGAGGCCGAACTGCAATGCCAGGCCAAGGTGCTCAAAGCGGACAAGGCCGGCAATTGGCGTCAACTCGAAATTACCGCCGGCGCGGTCGTTTATCGCCGGAACGGCAGGGCCAGACCCTTCAGCGCGCTGGGCAAGGCGATCCTGCTAAGCCGCAGCCGGAACAAAGTCAGTTTCAAGCGCCGGGACCGCCTCGGGCTGACGAAACATGACATTGTCATCCTCAAAAGCTTTTTCGGGCCGGTGCCGAAGCTGTCCGGGGACGGGACCTTCGGCCCCGGACACAAGGTGACCGTCGGCCAGGAGTGGACGCTTGACCCGCTAAAGCTCAGCCGGTATTTCAACCTGCGTCAGAAGATGCTGCGGGTCACTCCCGCCAATGCTTCCGGCAAATTCAACTTGCTGAGAGTCAAGCAGGAAAAGGACCAAAGCATTCTGCAGCTTTCGGGACGCGCGCGGTTCCGGGAAATAACCGTGACTGACCCGAGCTTCGCGGGGCTGAAAAGCGAAAAGGCCGAAGCCGAGATGGATTTCGAGGCGGAATTGCCGGCGGATCCGAAACGCCCGCTCCGGGCTTCCGGCTATGCGTTCAAGGCCAGTTATCGGGGCAGTAAAACCGCGAACCGGCAAAAAATCACCCTCGCTTTGCTTATCACTGAGCGTAAGCGCATCTCCATCAGGACCCTGAAACCATAAACCCGAAAGGACCCAAGATATGTTTAACTGGCAATGGTTGGCTGGCGTTTGGCTCGGCGTTCTGACACTCTCCGGCTGTCAGATGACAGGCGAAGTCCACAACCCGGCGCCGACGCCGACAAGCGTGGAAAAAGGCGACATCTTCAAAACCACCAAGCCGATCGTTATTGACGGTGTTCTGGATGAACCCGCCTGGCAAAAGGCCGTTTCTATCCCGATCAAGTATATCTATGGCGGCAAGAAAGACGCCGCGGGCTGCTTTTCCCGGCCCAGCACGCAGCCGCACGGCATCGTCAAATGTACCTGGGATGAACACTATCTTTATATCGGCTACGAGTGCTACGACGAGAATCTGGTGGCCCTGAGCAGTGACAAACAACAGGGGCCGCCGGATAACCGCCGCGAAGGCTGTGAGATTTGGCACGATACGATCAAAGTTGATGTCGTGGAATTCTTTATCGCCTTCGAGAGCGACCGTTTTTTCTGGGAGCTGCATCATAACGCCCTGAACCAGTTGAACGACGTCTGGATCACCGTGCCGGACAAGAGCTGGCCTTTCTATCAGTCCTCGATGGCGGGCCGTTGGCGCATTGTGTTCGCCGGGGACGAGTTCCTCAAGGACCAGGACGAGACGAACCGCAAGACCGGCAAGCGGGGGCATTATACCTTGGCAACAGCGGTCAAGCTGATGGGCCAATCCACCGTCAGTACGGACAATAGTGGCAAGGATAAGGACCAAGGCTACTCGGCCGAGCTGCGGCTGCCCTGGTTCGGCCTCGGCGCCCCGCGCACCTGCCAGCGCGGTTTTGACTGGAAGATGAAGGGGCGGGAAATCCGCATCCTCGGGGTCAGCCAGAACGCCGACCTTAAAGACCGTTACCACACTACGGCTAAGACCCTCACCGGCGGCTTCTTTCACTCGCAAGCCAAGCTCTGGCCGCGTTACACCCTGAAAAAGTAATGCCCCGCCATAAGCAAAAACGAGACGAAGCGGCGGCAGCAAAGCCGGAGGAATTGCTCAACAATCCTTTCCGGGAACTGGCGCCGGAAGACTTTCCCAAGGCCGAAACCGTCCCCGAACCACCCCCGCCCGCAGCGCGGTTCGCGGCATTGCTCGGCAACGTGTTGGAGCTGCGCCTCGAGCGAAAGGGCCGGCGCGGCAAGACGGTTACCGTGGTGACGGGCCTGCCCGCGGATAAAGATGACTTGGTGATGGCGCTGGGCGCCGAACTGCGCCGATGCCTGGGCGCGGGCGGCACATTTTACGGGGATACACTCGAGTTCCAGGGCGACCAAAGACAACGGGTCGCGGCCTGGCTGCAGGCTCAGGGGTTTATAGTCAGGGGGAACTTGGGCGGGAAAGGGGCCGGGGGATGAACGCGGCGGGAGATGAGGTATCCCGTCAGTCAGTTCGCGCCAGTCTCTGCCGGCTTTTCGCGAGCTATCCTTCTCAGACCCTGGCGGGTTGCCCGGCATTCGCCCGGGCGCTTGTTGCCGACGCCCGAACGGCCAACCGAAGATCGCGCTTGACGCTTGGCCAGTGGACCTTCGGCCATTCCGCTTCCGCCACGGTATTTACCCCGGAATGCCAGCGGTAGTTGCCAATCACCACGCTGGCGGGGTAGCTGCTGACCACGGTCTTTTGTTTCATGTCGCCTCCTATGCCCGAAACTCGGCGGCACCGGCCAGCCATACCGGAACCAACCGTTCCATGATACTGACAGCAATTAGAATCCTAAGCTTACTTTGGTTTATCTAGGGCAGAAATCAAGTCAATTTTCCAAAAACTTTTAAGCATATATTATATCAGGCCGTATGTGAGGCTGAGAAACGGCAAAATAATTGCCACAAACGGATAAAAGCACCGCCGGAATTGGCCGGATTCGCCACCTCGACGCGCTTTTTTACCGCCAAAAGCCTATTCGCCGCGCTTGCCCCAGGGGATGAAAAGGATGTGGCCGCCGCGCCGGTCACCGTTGCGCTCGAAGCTCAAGAGGCGCCAGAAAAACGAGAACCGGCCTTTCTCCGGGCCGCTGTCCCATTTGATGAAAGGGAAGATGTCGCGGGTAACGTGGTCGTCCTTCCGTTCCTGGCGATACAGGTACTGCAAAATACTGAAGTGTGAGCTGTCGCCTTCCCGCTTGTAGTCTGCCAATATCCCTAACAGTACTGAGCGCCTGGTGTAGCCTTTATCCCACTTATGCCGGTAAACGGGAAAAAGCCAAAACGTTCCCTCTTTCCCCCCATTGTAATACAGAAGGGGAAATATGCCGAACTCCCGACCGACCCAAGAATGACACCACCATATCGGACCGATGTGGGTGATAACCTGACCTAAGCTAGCGTAAAAACGGCCATAGAGCGGGAACAGTCCGTGGTCCTCACCACTCCACCAGAAATTGACGATGCGGTTGCCCCCCTCGCCATCATGGGCATAAAGTGGAAACAGCCCGTGGCCCCCCTCATCATTCCACCACAGGGGGCCAATGTAAGTGAAACTGTCGCTCTGAAAATAGAGCGGAAACAGCCCGTGGCTGCCGTAATCATTATCCCACCATACGGGGCCGATGTAGGTAAAATCTTTGTCGTGATAATAGAGCGGGAACAGTCCGTGGCCACCGAGATCATGATCCCACCATACGGGGCCGATATGGGTGAAACCGTCGTAGTGGTCATAAAGCGGAAACAGTCCGTGGTTGCCGGAGCCATCCCACCATACGGGACCCACCCAGCCTGCCTTCTTCTCAGCACTCCAGCCGCACAAAGGATACAACAGCGACCAATCGTGGTCGTCCTTGGCAATTAACGGCCGCAGAGCAAAGCCACGGTCATCGAAGTCCATCAGCGGCCACAGAACCGAGGTCATTTCGTTGTCATGGTAAAACAGCGGCCACAGGTTGACCCGGTCTGGGCTACGCTCCTCGCCTGCGGAAGTTTCACCCCAGGGCCAGGCTCTCGTCAGCCGGTCGGTCGTGGCACAGGATGACGCCAGCACACAGCAAGCGATAAGCAGAATAACTTTTTTCATTGGTCAATTCTCCTTTTAGATTCTATTCGCCGCGCTTGCCCCAGGGGATGAAGAGGATGTGGCCGCCGCGCCGGTCGCCGTTGCGCTCGAAGCTCAAGAGGTGCCAGAAAAACGAGAACCGGCCTTTTTCCGGGCCGCTGTCCCATTTGATGAAAGGGAAGATGTCGCGGGCAACATGCTTGCCCTCCCGTTTCTGACGGAACAGGTACTTGAAGATACTGAAGCGTGAGCTGTCGCCTTCCCGCTTGTAGTCTGCCAGTATCCCAAACAATACTGAGTGCCTGGTGTAGTCCTTATCCCACTTATGTCGGTAAAGGGGAAAAAGCCAAAACGTCTGCTGACCGAAATAGACAAAGGGCCACAGCCCGCCGGTAGATTTTTCGCTGCTCCACCAGATCGGGCCGATGTAGGTGAACTCTTTGTCGTGATGGTAGATCGGGAACAGGCCGTGACCACCGGTATCATTATTCCACCATACGGGGCCGATATAGGTGTCGACCTCGTCGTGATAATAGAGCGGGTACAGTGCGTGGGCACCCATTTGATGATCCCAAAGGAAGAGGCCGATATGGCCGCCCGAGCCCTTTACGTAGCCGTAAAGCGGAAACAACCCGTGGCCGCCGTCGTGAGTCCACCAGAAGAGGCCGATATGGGTGAAAGAGTCCTCAAAGTGGCCATAGAGCGGAAACAACCCGTGGCTACCCCAATCATCCCACCACAGCGGGCCGATATAGGTGGAATACTCGTCGTGATAATAAAGCGGAAACAGCCCGTGCCCGCCCGAATTATTATCCCACCAGATCGGACCGATATAGGTGTGTTCTTTGTCGTGATAATAGAGCGGATACAGCCCGTGGCTGCCGTAATCATTATCCCACCATACGGGACCGATATAGGTCTGTTCTTTGTCGTGATAATAGAGCGGGAACAGCCCGTGGGCGCCCACATCATTATTCCACCAGATCGGGCCGATATGGGTGAAATTGTCGTAGTGGTCATAAAGCGGAAACAGTCCGTGGTTGCCGTACTCATCCCACCATACGGGGCCCACCCAGCCTGCCTTCTTCTCAGTACACCAGCCGGACAATGGATACAACAGCGACCAATGCGCCTCGTCTTTGACGATTAACGGCCGCAGAGCAAAGCCGCGGTCATCGAAGTCAATCAGCGGCCACAGGATCGACGTCGTCTTGTTGTCATGGTAAAACAGCGGCCACAGGTTGATCCGGTCCGGGCTGGATGCCTCGCCCCCAGAAGTTTCACTCCAGGGCAAAGCTCTCATCATCCGCCGGCTCGAGGCACACGACGACGCCAGCACACAGCAAACGATAAGCAGAACAACTTTTTTCATCGGTCAATTGTCCTTTGGGACTTTTTCGCCGCGCTTGCCTCAGGGGATGAGGAGGAAATGCCCTTTCATCAGCCGTCTACGTTAAACTTCTTGCTCTATAGTAGGCCCGCAATGGCATCTTGCCAAATGGAAATGAACCGGAAAACTCAGAATGACGAATAAATAGCTCAGAATTCAGAACTTCTTAGTTCGTCGTTCTTTGTTCATCGGTTCTGATTTCTTCTGCTTCTTCTCGAGCCATTTGGGGTCGGGCCGGGCGTCCGGGGCGAAGATGTCTTTGCCGAAGCGGAGTGGTTTGGGAATCATCTTCAAGTCGTTCTGCTTACGGTAGCTGAAGACCCAGGCGACAAGCTGGTTTTTGTCTTTATCGAGGTAGCAGCGGGTCTTCCACTTGAAGCACCAGCGGGTGATTTCGTCCCGGTGGCCAATGGGATGGCGGCGTTTGCGCCGCCAGGTGATCTCGCCGTTTTCTCCGGGGTAGAAGATGACCGCTTTGATATAGCGGAAGCTGTTGAGGTAGCCCGAAAGCCATTCTTCCTGGCGCTCGCCGTCTTTGAGGATCATGTCGGCGATGGAGAAGTGCCACAGGTAGAAACGGCGGAGTTTCCAGCGGAAGACCATGAGCTTGGCGCCGACCTCGAACTGGGTGTTTTCGAGAATGAATTCGCGGGGGGTCTCGAACTTGACGTCGAAAAGCTGCCAGGGCGCCAGTTTGCCGGTGTGGCAGGTGAAGTCTTTGGCGATCAGGCGCATGACTTCGGGCGGGTTCTCCTTGTCCTCGGGGTAAAAGTGAAGCAGAATATAGCAAAAGAGGCTGGAATCGGGGCTTAGGTAAAAGGCGGTGATCATCCATTGCTTGCGCTGGAATGGACTCTTGGCGTCTTTGGCCAGGCGGCCTTCGCGAAAGGTGAACACGGTAGCCAGCCACTCTTTGGGCAAGCCGCTGATTCTCTCCTTGTGGTCGGCCTTATTGGTCAGGCGCTTGGTGGTTTTATCATAGCGTTCTTGGATGGTTTGTATATCGAGCCCGTGCTTGGGCCGGGTCCACTCGGCCTCGAGCCGCAGGCTGTAGTCGTCTTCGACCTCGATGCGGGTAAATTTACGCTTGGGGAACTTGTACAGTGCCAGTTCCCAGTTGGCGGGCACCAGGAACGAAACCCGGTCCCAAGCCAGCCGGCGGCTCTCGAGCCGTGGCTTTGCCTTGTCCTTCTTTTTCTTGGTCATAATCTTCAATCCGTGAGGTCCTGTGCGTAAAGATGGCGGATTTGCCTGGTTTTTCAAGTCAGAATATCGAACAAGGATTTAAGAATTACGATTGCGATTCACTGTCATCCAATAGGGTGATGGATTGATGGAGTAATGGAGTAATGGAGTGATGGTTTTGAACTCAAGTCCGGAATCCACGGTTCCCAATTCGGCGGAGGTCGCCGGAAAGGAACAAGCTAAAGCTTGAGACGGCCCGAAGGGCCTATACGAGCCGAAGGCGAGAGCGAAGCGTCAACTACAAACAACCGATCTTCGGACTTTGCAGCGGCTTTTGTTGTCGTCTAACGTGTTCTTACCCAACACTGCAACACTCCAATACTCCAATACTCCAGAGGATGGCTGCGATTACGATTGATATTTCCCAAGATATTGTTATAGTTTCAGCGCGCGGTTAAATTCGCCGTTTGATGGGAAACTGACCATGGACGTATTATATAAGGTAACAGTGAGCGAAGCGTTGCGCCTGGACTGTGTCGGAGATGAGAGTTTATCGTTGAAAAAAAACGACTGGTGCATTATCCACACCCAGCGCTACGAAGATTACGGGCGGGTGACCCACAGCGGGAGAATGCCGCAAAACGCCGATCCGAAAACGTATCCGAAAGTGCTGCGTCAGGCGACGCTGGTGGACCAGGGAAAGGCGCACGAAAACGAAGTGCGAAGCAAGTCCTTGAACCGGATTGCCCAGGAACAGATTGCCAAGCACAAGCTGCCGATGGACCTGGTTAATACCCACCTGTCATTCGACCGGAAGCTGGTGGTCTTCATGTTCCTGGCGCCGGGCCGGGTGGATTTTCGCGAACTGCTCAAAGACCTTAATCAGGTCGTGCAGATGCGGGTGGAACTGCGACAGATCGGGCCCCGGGACCAGGCGGGCATGATTGGCGGGCTCGGCCCGTGCGGCCGGGAGATTTGCTGCTCGAGCTTCCTGAACAACTTCGTCAGCATCAACGTCAAGATGGCCAAGGCTCAGGAACTGCCGCTGAACCCGGCCAACATCATCGGCGCCTGCGGCCGGCTCAAGTGCTGCCTGCAGTTTGAATATGAAGGCTATAAAGTGCTGGTGCACGGCATGCCCAAAATCGGCCTGTCCTGCTCGTGCGAAGATGGCGAGGGGATGATTGTAGACCGGAACCTTCTGGATCAAACCGTCAGAGTGGAACTGGCCGACAAGCGCGTCCTGAGTCTGCCGGTCAGCGAAGTTCAGGTGCGAAAGACATAACTTATGCGGCGACGGATCATTGTGGCGACAACAGGGTGGCTCGGCTTCATGCTGGTCATCGGGCCGCTGAAGTTCGGCAACTCCGCCAGTACGCGGTGGACGGCAATGTTTCCCCTGTCGTTCTGGGGCTGGCTTTTGGGGCCGTGGACCTGCACGCTGGCGCCGGTGTTTGCCGGGGTGGCGCTGGCCCTGGCGCTGCTGGCCGCCGGACCGTTGCGCTGGCGGTCGTTGAAACCCGGCCGCTATATTCTCCTGCCCCTGGCCGGGCTGGTTCTGGTCAGTTTAATCGGTTTTATCCGCACTACATCGTGGGAAGTGGCCACTTCCTTCTTCTGGCATATCCTGGGGGTGCTGGCCTTTACCGTGGCCTTGTATATCCACCTGTACAGCCACCCGGAAAGCCGACCGGCCCTGTTGATCTGCCTTCTTGCGGGCGTGTGCATTCTCAGTTACCAGGTGTTCTACCAGGTGAATTGGGGCTTGCAGGAGACCCTGCAGCACGTTCACTACCGGATGGAACACGAGGGTTACCAGCCGCCGCCGGCGCTCCTGCTCCTCCTCAAACAGAACCGGGCCATCGCTTACTTCGCGCTGGCCAACAGTCTGGCCGCGCATTATATTCTGGTCATCCCGCTGTTGCTGGTGCTGGTCTGGCGCTGGTGCAGCCGGGTGACACCCCCGCGGCTCACCCAGTTCATTTTTACCCCTATAGTCGCTTTCTTCATGCTGTACGGGCTGTACCACACCAAGAGCCGCGGGGCCTTTGTCGGCGTGGTCATTGCCAGCGGCGCGTTGCTGCTGCTTCAGCTTGTCCGCCAGCCGGAATCTTTCCGCCGCCGGCTCAAGTGGATTTTGCCGGCGGTCGTCCTCGGCCTGCTTTGTCTGTGGCCCGCCTATAAAGTCATCGAGGGCAAACGTCCCGCGCTAAGCTCGCTCGAGGCGCGTTTCACTTATTGGCGGGCGGCCGGGCAAATGTTCAAGAGCCGCCCGTTCACCGGGGTTGGTCTCGGCGAGTTTTTTCACCAGCACATGCGGCTCAAACCGCCCGGCGCCGAGGAGGCCAAACTGCCCCACAGCGTCTTCTACCATTTCCTCTCGCAATGCGGTATTCTCGGCGGGCTGGCCGCTCTCTTTTTCCTGCTCGGGCCACTGCTGGTTTGGCGGCAGACCGTCCTGGGAGAACTCACACCCACCTCGAGACCCGAATTTACCGCCGCGCTGCTGGGCGTTCTGGCCTGGAGCGTCCAGGCACTGCTCGACTTCAACGTGCAGATTCCCGCCACCATGATGCTTGTCGGCGGCATCCTGATCCTGGCGCTGAAACTGTCCCCCCCCCCGGAAAAGGCGGCCGCCGCCGATAGGTCCGACCTGTGGTTGAAAGCGGCATTGGCCGGGCTGGCGCTGGTCTGCCTGGCGAACGCCTGGAAACTGCCCGGCGATCTCGCCTTCAGCCGGCTGCAGCCGAAACTTGTCGAGGAGAAAGGGCCGGCCGGCCGCCCGG
>SDBT01012755.1_pt1 | contig 13494 bp, 3 predicted proteins | sample 2277101 | NCBI WGS metagenome assembly SDBT01 (sample SAMN10404973, study PRJNA504765) | marine sediment metagenome | isolation source: marine sediment core GS10_PC15, 103 cmbsf | place: Arctic Ocean: Southern Knipovich Ridge | collected 2010
AAATATGATTTTAAAAGAGAAAGAATCCGAAGATAATCTTGATTTCAGTACTAAATTGCAAGAACTTCGAGATGAATCAAAAATGGGGGGCGGACTGGAACGCATAGAAGCTCAACATAAAAAAGGTAAACTAACAGCAAGAGAAAGAATCGAACTGTTAGTCGATCCTAATTCTTTTACAGAAATCGACTCATTTGTGAAGCATCACTGCGACAAATTTGGGATGGATCAGAAAAGATATCTTGGAGATGGAGTGATAACTGGATATGGTACAATCGATAGACGAAAAGTTTTCCTTTACAGCCAAGATTTTACCGTATTAGGAGGAACGATTGGAAAAGCTCATGCTCAAAAAATAAGTAAAATTCTGGATTTAGCATTGAAAATGGGCTGTCCAATAATTGGATTAATAGATTCTGGGGGTGCTCGAATTCAGGAAGGTGTAGATGGATTAGCTGGATTAGGAGATATATTTTATCGAAACATTCGAGCTTCTGGAGTTATTCCTCAAATTTCGGTTATCTTAGGTACTTCTGCTGGGGGTGCCGCTTATAGCCCAGCATTAACAGACTTTATAATTATGGGTGGAAGGAACGCTTTTATGTTTATAACTGGTCCTCAAGTAGTAAAATCAGTATCAGGAGAAGAAGTTTCATTTTCAGATTTAGGGGGCTCAAAAATTCATAGCAAAACTTCAGGTGTATGTCATAGAGCTGCGGATACTGAAGAAGAGGCACTAGAAATAGTAAAAAAGTTATTATCTTATTTACCCTCAAATAATTTAGATGACCCTCCTCACCCTTCACAAAAATCCATAGCAGTGGATCCACACTTATTAGAACATATAGTGCCGAAAAATGAAAATGAACCTTATGATATGAAAGATGCAGTTGAAGTAATTGTAGATCAGGATTCTTTCTTTGAAATTTTTCCAGAATGGGCCAAAAATATGGTAATAGGATTTGGGCGACTGGAAAATCATACTGTAGGTATAATTGCGAACCAGCCTTTACATCTTGGTGGCGCAATAGATTATAATGCATCCGATAAAGCAGCACGATTTATTCGATTCTGTGACGCATTTAATATCCCACTATTAACTTTAGTAGATGTCCCTGGGTTCATGCCAGGAATTAGACAGGAGAATTCTGGGATTATCAGACATGGTGCTAAATTACTTTTTGCATATTCGGAAGCAACGGTAGTGAAAATCACTGTTATTATACGCAAGGCTTATGGAGGTGCCTATATAGTAATGAGCTCAAAAAATCTGGGCTCAGATATCAATCTTGCATGGGATTCTGCTCAAATTGCTGTAATGGGTGCCGAAGGTGCATGCAAGATCCTTTATAGAAATCACCTGAAAAATGCAGAAGATCCTGAAAAGTTGTTAAATGGTTTTACAGAACAATATAAACGAGAATTTTCAAACCCTTACCAAGTTGCTGAGCAAGGATATTTAGATAATGTGATCTTTCCACATGAAACTCGTGATGAAATTATTAAAGGATTAAACTTCCTTACAACTAAACGTGAACAAACTCCCAAAAGAAAGCATGGAATCTCTCCAGTTTAATTTAAGATTAATTTAATTTATAGAATTGATGATTTTTATGGAACAAAAACAAAAAATTTTAGAAGTTTTAAAGAATAAGATTCCTATTTGGGGGTATTCACCTAAAGGTATTGCTGATCCTTCTCTTTCAATCAAAATAAGTCAATTAGGGGGAGTGGGACTAGTCGATCTTGAAGGTTTAAGTTCAAATCAATATCAAAAAGTTCTTGAAACATTACGTTCATCCTCTGCCACTGATAATATGTGGGGTATTCGAATACCTACCCAAAAAGCTCTCAATACAATTGAATTTAATGGTTTAATCCCGATAATCATTTGTGCTTTTTCTCCAAATTCCCAAGAAGTAAAAAAAATGCAAGAAAATTCTAATTTGCTATTATCTGAGGTGTGCTATTTAGAAGAAGCTTATAAAAATGCAGAATGGTCCGATTTATTTCTTGTAAAAGGAAATGAAGCAGGAGGAATGGTTGGTACAAAAACCAGTTTTATCCTTATTCAAGAATTTCATAAAGCTGGACTTTCATTCATAATTCAAGGAGGACTTGGTGTATATAACATATGTTCAGCTCTTATAGGGGGAGCTTTAGGGATTGTTTTAGAAAGCCAGTTATTTTTATTCTCTGAATGCCCTATAAGTCCGGAATTTAAAGAATATATAACGACAATTAAAGAAAATGATTTTTATCTGATACTAGAATCTTCGCGATATAATTATCGCTTGATGGGAAAATTAGGCAATAAATCAATCCGATCAATAAAGGAGATTGAAGTTAAAGAGTTATCATATTTACGTGAAGAAATTAACGATAAAAGTGGAGTTCTCAAGTCTGATTTGTATCAAAAAGTAATAGAATTAGAAAACAAGTTTCAGCTATTCTCTGATCCTAACCCTAAACATTCTTGGTTGCCCAGTGATCAAGGTATCTCTTTTGCGAATTATATTCTTAACACTTTTAATACTTTAGAGAATTTTTTAAATAGCGTACCTAAAATAATCCAAGATCAGATTAAAAGTATTCAAAATTACTGGCCTTTTGCCAAAAATTCTGATTTTGCACAACTCTTTAATATATCCTATCCAATCATTCAAGGTCCAATGGCAAACATCTCTGATCAACTAGAGTTTGCTAAAAAAGTTGCAGAAAATGGTGCTCTTCCAATATTTGCTCTTGGAGGTTTATTAGGAAATGAAGCTGAGAGTTTATTATCTGGAGCAGCAGTTAGTGAATTGTCTGAGAAACCTTATGGTTGTGGTATCATTGGCTTAGAAGTAGTAAGGTCAAGAAGAGAAGAGCATCTTAAATCAATTTCAAAACATGGACCCAAAATAACCTTGGTAGCAGCGAGTTCCATCGATCTAGGGGTCAAAATCAAAAAATTAGGCAACACAATATTAATTCATGCACCTGCTTTATCTATGTTTAAAGACGCAATAAAAAAAAACCTTGATTTTATTATTTTAGAAGGAAACGAATGTGGTGGCCATATTGGTATGCTTTCTTCCTTTATTCTCTGGGAGACCATATTAGAATACTTGGATATGAACAAGAAAGAAATCCCAAAGAAAGTGAACATTATTTTCGCAGGAGGTATCACAAATAAAATCAGTACAGCTATGTTAGCGAGTATGATTGGGAACCACTTAGATTTAATAAATCCAGGAATTCAAATGGGTACTGCTTATCTGCTGAGCGAAGAAATTGTTAGTACTCACGCATTATCACCAGTTTATCAGGAACTTCTATTGAATAATTCTTTTACAACGATAATAGGCACAAGTGTGAATACCCGAGCGAGAGTAATCCCTTCCGGATTTGCATGTAAAACACTTAAAAATGAAGTTTTACGAAAAACTCAAGGAATCTCTATTTCAAATAGAAAGGAACTGTTTGAAAAAGATAATTTGGGGGCATTAAGAATTGCTTCAAAGGCGGAAATATGGAACGAAGACCATGTAGAAGGAACCGAATCTACTCAATTTATTCCAACTTCAAAAGATAATCAACTAACCAATGGTGTCTTTATGACAGGTGATTCTATTTCCCTACAAAAAACCGTTAGAAGTATTCCTCAAATTCATTATGACGTCATTGAAGAAGGATGGAATTTTTTCAAGGTGAAGTCAAGTCAAGTTTTAAAAATATCTTCAAGTCGTAAGTCAATAATTGAAGAAATTAAAGCAGAAAGAGATATATCATATGGAAAAAAGATTGCGGTCATCGGATTAGGTGGCATGTTTCCAGATGCAGAAAACATTGCTCAATTCTGGGATAATATTAAAAACAAAAAATATTCAATTACAGAAGTTCCACATGAAAGGTGGGAACCCGCTATCTATTTTGATGAAAATCATTCGATCATTGATAAAACTTATACAAAAATCGGTGGATTTGTTAAAAATTATGAATTTAAGTCGATTAAATATCGTATTCCCCCAAATATGGCTCAAAGAATGGATTTGGTTCAAATTTGGGCAATTAAAACAGCGGAAGAAGCACTTATTGATGCAGGTTATCCTACTGATGGAAAACAACGATTACCCATTGCTATAATTGTTGGCAACTCTTCTGGAGGAGATGCCCAACGTCTCAGTAATAAACGCGTACTTTTTAATGAAATTAAATACAGAATCAATGAAGCAAGTTCTCAAAAGATTCTGAATCCAGATGTAAAAGAGAACCTAATTCAATATCTTGAAGATAGCATTATTAAACAGATTCCAGTTATTAATGAAGACACAATGCCAGGTGAATTATCAAACATTATTGCTGGTAGAATTGCTAATGTTTTTAATTTAACCGGTAAAAGTATGACAACTGATGCTGCTTGTGCCTCTAGTTTGGCTGCAATCGACACAGCAATCAATGGGCTACTTGTTAAAGATTATGATACTGCTCTTGTAGGTGGATCCGATAGTTCAATGGATCCCCAAACTTATGTTAAATTCTGTAAGATAGGTGCTTTATCTGAAGATGGAACTTATCCATTCGATGCTCGTGCTAATGGGTTTGTCATGGGTGAAGGAGCGGGATTTTTGGTTTTGAAACGCCTTGAAGATGCAATTAAAGATAAAAATAAAATTTATGCAATTATTAGCGGTTACGGTGGTTCTTCTGATGGAAAGGGAAAGGGCATTACTGCTCCAAATCCTGAAGGTCCACGGTTAGCTATTGAACGAGCCTTAAAATCCAGCAATATAATGCCATCAGATATTCAATACCTTGAATGTCATGGAACATCTACTATTGTTGGAGACGCCACTGAATTAAATATATTAAAAGATCTTTTCTTCGACAGAAAGACTGAACAAAAACTAGCAATAGGATCAATCAAGAGTCAAATTGGGCACCTTAAAAGTGCCTCTGGTATAGCCGGTATCATTAAAACCGTATTAGCTTTACATCATAAAATTATCCCACCATCAATAAATTTTGAAACTCCTAATCCCTCTATAAATTGGGATACAAGCCCATATTATGTAAATACTGAACCCAAAAATTGGATAACTCCTGAATCTGGAATAAGAAGAGCAGGTGTGTCTTCATTCGGTTTTGGAGGAACGAACTATCATGTGATACTTGAAGAATTCTTACCTCAATTATATCATGTATCTTCTCTTGAGAGTATAAAGGATAAGATCCCAATAATGGTTCCAGATTTAATTCCATCCTCTGATAGATCTCCTAATGAGCTTTGTTTTTTATTTAGCGGTCAAGGAAGCCAATATGTTGGAATGGCAAGAGAATTATATCAAAAATTTCAAGTGGTAAGAAATACTCTCGATAAAGCTAATGAAATTTGTAAAAATTTCGCTGATTTTGATCTACTTGAAATTATCTTCGGATCACCCAATTTAACTAAGGAAGAAAACTCGCATAAACTGCGACAAACGGAATTTACACAACCTGCTATCTATTCAGTTGAAATGGCTCTAGTAAATCTTCTTAAATCCGAGGGTATTAACCCAGGAATTGTTGGTGGGCATAGTTTAGGAGAATTTGCTGCTTTAACTACTGCTGGAGTTATAAGTTTTGAGGATGGACTAAAAATAGTAATTAAACGAGGAAAGGCAATGAAAGAGTTACCCTCGGGAGTTCAATGTTCTATGGCAGCTATTTTTACATCTTCAGAAATAGTAGAGAATGCTTTACATGAAATCTCTAGTGAAGATTTGTCAATATCAAATTATAATTCTCTCTCTCAAATTGTCATATCTGGTGAAGTCTCCGCAATTGAAAATGCAGTTAAAATCTTTTCAGATAAAGGAATACGCGCACTGAAGTTAAATGTTTCGAACGCATTCCACTCGAAATTTGTAGCTCATGCAGAAGAAAAGTTGAAAATATTTCTTAAATCAATCACGTTCAAATCCCCTACAATACCCGTATTTAGTAATGTTACAGGAAATAGTTACTCTGAAAATCCTGATGAGATTAAATCCATCCTTCTTAAACAAATAACTTCACCTGTAAGGTGGATTGAAGAGACTTTAAGTATATATCGTGATGGAGGACGGAAATTTTTAGAAATTGGACCGAAAAAAGCTTTATTCTTTTTTACGAAGGATATTTTGAAACAAAATAAAGAAATTGAAGTCGATTTTACAATGTCGCCTAAATCGCCTGAGGGGGAACAGATCCATAAAATAATTGAGAAATTTAAACATATAACACCCCAAAAAATTGCCAATTTAATTGAAAGCTCTTCATCAACTCTAAATTTACAGAAATCAAGTGAAACAAGAGAAACCTCTATACTTCACATAAAACATGAAATTTTAAGTTCACATGATGAATTAAACAAAATAAGGCAGCTTCCTTTTTTTAACAATTTCTTAGATGAGCAAAAAGAATTATTATCTTCTGTTCTAATTAATGGATTTCATAATTTTATTAAAAAATATCAATCTTTTCTTGATAAACAATATACTGATAATGGGAAAAAGCTCAGCACTATTCCCGTAGTAATTACTGGAGTAGGAATCGGACTCCCTGGTAAGAATAGAAAAGTTTTCGATAATAAGAATATTGATGATATTCTGCAAGGAAAAAATTTCATTGAGACGATAAGCAATAAATATCAAGACCAGTTGCTTAACAAAAATATAACACGGTTAGAAAAGTCACCAAATGGAAATGCTAAATTTGTGCCAGTGGATGATTTATCTAAAGTAATTCATTTAGCAGGGCAACTAGGCGATTTTAATCCTATTGATGATTATCAACTCGATCCTAAACTGCTTAACGCATTAGATATCACCTTTCAATTAGCAATTTGCGCTGGTTTTGAAGCATTAAAAGATGCGGGAATTCCGTTAATTCGAAGTAATATTAAAACGTCAACCGGTAAAATACTATCAGGCGACTGGGTATTACCAGAAGAATTACAAGATAATACAGGTATAATTTTTGCTTCTGCTTTTCCGGGATATGATAACTTAGCTGAAGAAATATCTAAGTCGCAAGATAAAGATTTTGATAGATCATTTTTATTTCGGGTACTATCTATGGGACATTCTCAATTTGCTCAATTAATAAAAGCTAAGGGACCAAATACTGCCATTAATGCTGCTTGTGCTTCTACTCCTCAAGCATTAGGGATTGCTGAAGACTGGATTCGAACTGGGAGATGCAAGCGCGTTATAGTTATTACAGGTGATAATGTAACAAGTAAAAATCTCTTTCAATGGATTGGAGCAGGTTTTCTAGCGAGTGGGGCAGCTACAAATAAATCTCGCTGGGAAGAGGCAGTTCTCCCATTTGGTGAAGGGAGAAATGGAATTATTTTAGGTGCTGGAGCAAGTGCATTTGTTATTGAACAAGAATCTGAAGCTAAAGCCAGAGGAGTCAAACCGATCGTAGAAATCCTTGGTTCATATTTTGCAAATAGTGCCTATCACGGAACTCGATTAGATAGAGCACACATTAGTCAAAAATTAGCTGAATTCGTTATTGAAATGGAAAAAAGGCATGGTATTACTAAAAATGAGTTAGCAAATGAAGGAATGTTTGTAAGTCATGAAACATATTCTCCTGCTCGAGGTGGAAGTGCTGAGTCTGAATTAGATGCCTTAAAAAAAGCTTTTGGAGAAAATGCTTATAATATGCTTATAATTAATACTAAGGGATATACTGGTCACACAATGGGTGCTGGAATCGAAGAAGCAGTCGCAATAAAATCAATGGAGAAAGGGCGTATTCCTCCGATAGCGAATTTTGATAGAATTGATCCCAATTATGCTAAATTTAATTTTTCAAAAGGTTCACAAGAAAGAAAAAAATATGCCTTACGCTTCGCTGCGGGATTCGGTTCTCAGATAGCTATTGTTCTATTCCGCTTAGTATCATTTAATGGTCGTTTTAGCGATCCAACTTATGAAAAATGGCTTCAAAATATAGGTGGAAATGGAAAACTGTTATTCACTGATGGCAGAGTTTTAAAAATGAAAACGGAGCGCATTTCTACTGTAAAACCAACTACTGTATCACCACTAACAACAGAGATCTCGCAGAAATTAACCTCATTTAGTACAAGTAAAATCATAAACGAAGTCAAGTACATCATAGCTTTGAAGACTGGTTATGATCCAGAAGATATTGAGGAAAATTATGATTTAGAAGAGGATCTGGGAATTGATACTGTTAAGCAAGCAGAGATTTTCGGAGAAATTCGAGAAAAATGGAATTTAGAAGTTGATGATTCCTTTAATATAGCAGACTACCGGACTATTAATGCAATCGTATTAATGCTCAGTGAGTTTTTGGATTCTGATCTTGTTGAAATTCCAAGTGTAGATGATAATTTACTTGAAAATAAATTAATAAAAATCATTTCAGAAAAGACAGGGTACGATGTTGAGGACATCGATATTAAATTTGATCTAGAAGAAGATTTAGGGATTGATACGGTTAAACAAGCAGAAATTTTTGGGGAATTGCGGAATTATTTGAAAATCTCTGAGGATACAGAAATTAATTTGGTAGGGCTAAAAAATATTAAAGAAATTATCCAAAAAATTCAAGAATATTTAAGGCTTCAAAATACAGAACCTGACATTGATAATGCTCGTAAAAGTACCGACACGGAAATAGGTGAGTCTAACTATAGGAATCAAGTAAAAAACATGATAAAGAAGGTTATTGCTGACAAAACAGGTTATGATATTATTGATATTGAGGATAATTATGACTTAGAGGAAGACTTGGGAATTGACACTGTAAAACAAGCTGAAATTTTCGGAGAATTGCGTATTTTTTATAATGTAGAAGAATCTATCGAGATAAATATCACTGAAATACGCACTCCTAATGAGATAACTGAATTTATCATGCAATTTGTTAATAAAACATCAACGTTACCTGAAAAAAAATTAGAAATTCCTAAAATTGCTGGTGGTTCATTGGAGGAATCTAAAAAAGAAGAAGAGATTTATATTTCACAAGTAATCCCTTCTCGAATTTTTAAATTAGCTCAAGTGGAAAAGGTTACAAAGTTTAAGAATTCAAAGACTCTAATTCTTAACATAAATTCTGGATTATCGAATTATCAAAACTTATACAAAGAACTCCTTAAAAAAGGATTAGAGATTCAAATTTTCGATATCCTCGGTGAGGAAAATTTTGTAAAAAGTTTAAAAAATAAAGAAAGTGAATTTCCCTTTGATAAGGACTTCAATATTATCATTCTAGTCATTCCAGATAATACTCAATATTCCCTTAATGAAAGTTTAACTTTTTTTGACAGTTTATTCATTATTTTTCAATCGATAAATTTATCACCAATTGAAAAAATCATTATTATTGCTCCAGAGCCTTATTTTGGCTGGGAAAATGGAGCTAACGCTCTCTCCTCTAGTGTCGGGGCATTTATAAAAACTTTAAATCGAGAATTTCAAATTCCAATCAAACTCATTTATTCAGTGAATCCAGAGCAGATTATTAATGAAATTTCAATTTGGGATAAAATCGAAGAAGTAGCCTATAAAGATGGCATTAGGTATACATTATTAAGAAAAAAATTGGGAGAATTTCCCGAGCAGAAAAAATATTTTATATCAACTGAGGATGTTTTATTAGCTACTGGAGGGGCACAAGGAATAACTTTTGCTTGCATCGATGAATTGACGAATAATGTTAAACCAGAACTTATATTATTAGGGTTAGCACCTTATGATGATTCCTTACATGAATACTTACTTCATACTCCTGAAATGCTGGAGGAAAAAAAGCAAGAATTGACTAATTTATTGAAATCTAAGCAGGACAGGGTAACTCCTGTTATGATCAAAAGAGAATGGAAGAATTTTCTAGATAAGTTAGATACACTTCGAAACATCGAAAGTTTAAGGAAAAAGGGTCTCAAAGTCCAATATTATGCTGTTGATGTGACCAACGAAGAAAAAATGCAGAACACATTCCAACAAATCCAAGATAAACTAGAAAAACCAATAACGATCGTCGTTCATGGAGCTGGTATCGAGGAATCAAAGAATTTTCTGAAGAAAAACTTGAAAATGGCTCATAAAGTTGTTGACGTTAAAGTAGGAGGTTTCTTAAACGTCTTAAAGCATCTAAAGATTCAAAATGTAAAATATTTTGTAGCATTTTCATCAGTTGCAGGGCGTTATGGTAATCAAGGTCAAATAGATTATGCGTTTGCAAATGCCTATTTATCAAGGTTAGCTTGGAACTATTCTCAGCGTAAAAATCCATTCTTATCCATTGATTGGACAGCATGGGGTGATATTGGAATGGCCACTCAGGGTTCAACTCTACAAATCCTTACTCAAGCAGGAGTCGTTCCTATTCCATCGCATATCGGAGTGAAAATATTTTCAAAGTTGGTATTAAATAAATTCAAAGGAGAATATATTGTTGGTGGAAAGTTAGGGATTTTCGAAGAAAAATTGGATGTTACTAAAACAATTGATAAATTGGAATATCCGATGCTAAATAAAATGAATTATCAACCAGATTTTATTATTGGCTCAAATACCCTAAATTCAGAATATGATATTTACTTACTTGATCATCAAATTCAGCAAAAACCAGTATTCCCTGGGGTAATGGTTCTGGAAACTTTCGCAGAATTCTATAACCAAGTGTTTGAAGAACCTATGACTTCAATTTCAAATATTAACTTTCACACTCCCTTGAAAATCCCAATAAACAAGTCAGTTGAAGTAGAACTAAAATATAATAATTCAAATAATGAGATTACTCTCTATTCGAAGACTTTTCCCCTTGTTTTAAAAGGAAAACCTCTTATTAAAGAACATTTTAATGCAAAATTTGGTAAGCCTATAAAAAAAATGAGATGGAAAAAGGAACCTATTTCGGAACCATTAATCCCTCTACTTGATAAAAATGAAATATACGAGATTTTTTTCCATGGAAACAAATTCCAGGTTTTAAAAGAAATAATTCAATTAGAAAATGGAAAAATAGTAGCAAAAGTCGATATTCCAACAACTTCACTTACCAAAAATAGTGAAGGAGATAATTTTCAACTTGAACCTCTAGCTCTTGAGAGTATATTCCAAACAGCAGCGTTATTTGATGTTATTGTCTACAATCACTTATCCCTCCCCTCTAAAATTTCTACTATAGAAATACTATCAAAACAACAGCCGAAATACGTAGTTGCTAAATTTTTGAAGACAGATGAAGAACGTTCTTATTATAATTCGGTATTATTGGGTGAAAATTACGAAATTATTGCAAAAGTTAAAAATTTGGAAATTATCCACTCTCCGCTTTCATTTAACCTTTCAGAAAGACTTTCCGATTATTTAGTTACACTTAAAGAATATTATCTTCTTAAAAATGGAAAAATGTCTAACAATCTTCAAATCCTTCCAATAGAAAAATTAAAATTATTGTTTCAAACAGACAGTAAATTTTTGGAAACTTACCTAACTAAAAATGAGATTGAAGCTTCTAAGCGTTTTAGAAATGAAAAAAGAAAACTCGAGTATTTTGCTGGAATCATTGCTGCGAAAGAATGTTATATAAAACAATTATCTGAAATTATCTCATATCTCGATGTTGAAATTCAAAAGGATGAAAAAGGAAAACCTTTCTATTATTCAAACAAAGATAATCAAAAGATTCCAATTAATCTTTCTATTAGCCATTCACATGAATTTTCTGTCGCAATCATGAGTAAAAACCAAGTTGGAATTGATTTAGAATTAATTGAATCACGATCTCCATCTTTTTATAAAGAAGTATTTACCGAATCGGAAAGAGAGCTTATATCGGAAAATAATAAATTGGGAACAATATATTGGACTGCTAAAGAAGCTTTCTCAAAAGCGATTGGGGAAGGTTTTCACGTTAATTTTCGCGACTTTGAATTAAAGTTTGATGAAAAGCAGAGGAATTTTTCTTTGATAACCAAGAAGGATCAAGCAGAATTCCCCACAAAATTCAAAAAATTAAAGCTAAAATCTGAATTTACTGAAAAATATGTTTTATCTTATTGTGAGATTTAATTTATGGATTTATATAAAATGATTAGGTGTTTATTGTGGAAAAAATAGTAATAGAAATTAATGTGCGTTCTGAAACTTTACACAGTATTCTTTTTTTACCTGAAACTAATATTCACAAAACAAATACTAACAGTCTCTTCCCACTCGTTATTCGAGTTAATGGGATGCCTGGAAAATCACCTGAAGAAGATGAACAAAGATTTGCACACTATTTTGTTGAGAATAATATTGCTTATTTCTCTTACGATCATCAAGGAGTAAGAACAAGTACGGGTATTTTTACATATTATGATGCTCAAGCTAATATTGAACAAGTAATAGATCAATTAGTCCACTTTCCTAAAATAAATCCATTAAAAATTGGTTTGTTAGGGGAAAGTTTTGGTGGGGCAATGGTTCTTTGCCATGCAGCAAGGGATAATCGAGTGAAATGTATTGCTATACGCTCTCCAGTTTTTGATACTGAAATTATCCCAAAAAATCCGTTGTTTAAGTTTTTTATAAGAGCATTAACTCGCAATAATGAAATGAGATTTCCAGATGTCGATTTTAAGGAAGCATATGCTGAACAAACCAAACAATTTAATCCCGATAAATTAGCAAATAATTTAACAATACCGTTTTATTTAATCGCGGGGAATAAAGATGCTCTATTCCCAGAACATGGATTTCATCAGCTTTTTAACAAAGTTAAATCTAAAAATAAGAAAATTGAGATACTAGATGGTGCAAATCATAATTTTACTGATAAAAATCATTTTCGAATGATGTGTGAAAAAATTGTTGATTTCTTTCATAGTCACCTAGTATCAAACAATATAACCCTATAAGGAGAAAACAATTATGCAAAAAAAAGTGAAATTTCGCGGAAGAGAATATATTATAACTCCGTTAGATGATGGAAAATTAAAAGTTGATGAACATATTTATTCACCTATAGTGATTCAAGAGACTGAAAAATTATATAGAGTGTCATTTGAAGATTGTCAGTTTAATTTGGAACTGATTGATGGGATATTATTCTTAGAAGGTGAAGAAATCGATATTGAAATAAAACCCTATTTAAAATCAGTAGACACGAGCGCTGAAAGCCAACGGATTAAAAAAGCTATTGTTCAAGCACCTATTCCTGGGAAAATCCTACAAATTTTAGTTAAAGAACAAGACCATGTTGAAAAAGAACAACTGGTATTAATATTAGAAGCAATGAAAATGAAAAACAGAATATTATCTCCCATAAAAGGGAAAATAACTCAAATCTTCGTAAGTGTCGATGATAATGTAAGTCAAGATCAACAGTTAATCAAAATAGAGGCTTAGAATTAGTTTAAAGAGAAATATTATTAAATCTAACAGTTAAAATTGAAAAAGGAATCTTTTTTAACGTATTTGCTCAATTTTTGCAGTATCTCGCCATTTATTA
>SDBT01012756.1_pt1 | contig 13494 bp, 11 predicted proteins | sample 2277101 | NCBI WGS metagenome assembly SDBT01 (sample SAMN10404973, study PRJNA504765) | marine sediment metagenome | isolation source: marine sediment core GS10_PC15, 103 cmbsf | place: Arctic Ocean: Southern Knipovich Ridge | collected 2010
GCCTGCTGGACACTGACAGGCAAAACTTTCCGGGTTACAGCTTTAAACATTAGGCTAAAGGTACTTTTGAACAATGTCCACCAACTCCTGCATTCGTTGATAATATGTATGTTCCTTAAGCGTCCTTTTCTGTCCTGCTCGAGCAATTGCCTTCCACTCCTCATCGTGCTCTAGATAATATTTGATAAGCTCAGCACATTCTTCGGGATTCCGATAAGCCACCACTTCCTTTCCAGGCTCAAACATCTCATGTAAGTTCACTTTCCAATCAGTGATGAGTAGAGTCCCCATGCCTGTTGCTTCAAAAAGACGCATATTGTTGGCATAATTGCCTGCCACGTCAATGTGATGGTTAAGAATGATTTTGGATCTTTGCAGGACCTGATACATTTCAATTCCCCAGGCTTTTCCTATGTAATGCTGAGAAATCAGCGAATTCTTAGAGAAGCTATCAATGCCGGCACCCCATATCTGAATACCTACCCTGCCGCAAAGGTATTCAAGCCAGTGCATTCTTGCTTCATGGGAATGAGAAAGGGCACCTATGAAAGACACTGTGATTGTGTCTCTATTTCCACGATCAATTTTTCGCAGCACCCTCGGTTCAAAAGCGAACCTACTTAACTCGCCTGGAATCCCCAGCTTACGGAAATAATCCACGAAGTTCGGCAGTGATGAAATAACAAGGTCATAGCAACTGAAATCCTCTCCTTGTGGTATAGGAGATGCAATCTGCCCGACGAGCAATCGCACATTAGATTTCATTTCGCGTAAGAATCGGCTTGTAATACTATCCATTGCCTGATTTAACAATATATCAGGTTTGTAATACCGTATCTGTGCAGCGAGCATTGTATAAAACCAGGTTTTTGGGCTATCCAAGGAATGTAGCACTGGGGAGAAAAGTGACCTGAAATAGCGCAGTGGTGTTCTGGCAGCTCGAGTTCGGGCTTGTTGCAGAACCTCCATCCACTTTTTTACTACCCGTTTCTGTTCCTTTACTTGAACGCAATGTTCTCTTGCCCATGCCCTCTGCATAAACTCATTGTTAGCATGAATATCCAATGCCTCATGTCCCAACTTTCGTAGATTACTGGAGTAGAAATCTGCCACTCCAAACAGACTCTCTATTCGCACATGCATCTGTTCCTCATAGGACTGTTTGTAGAGTCCTTTGTGTCCACCATAAAGCCAGTGTAAGAATTCAGGATAGTCAATGTTAAGGATCAGAAATCTCATTCCTGAGTCCACTTCAACAAACACTCTACCTGATGGTCTACCTCAAGTGTGGGCAAATTCCTTAGCACCCGAATCTCTCCGATGACGGCTCGCTTGCCACAATTCTAGTTTCAAGACGATGCGGAAGAATCTGAGGAAAAGCCGAAATGCTATATTACGCCACCGCGAGATGCTCTCTCGGTTCGTCAGTGTCATAACTCCCACCACCTTCCCATACCGCTTGATGAAAGCAAATGTTTCCTCCAGCACCCATGGCGGCCTCTCACCTCTTTCCAGGTCAAAGATCTTAGCCCAATCTTCCAAGGAATAATGAACCATCTGCTCCCGCAAGCATTGCCTAGCAATAACTGTCCCCGGGGTTGGAATCAAGAAGGGAGAGTGGCAAATCGCCTTTTTGTTTTCCAGCAAGAGTTGAATATTCAACAGGAAGGTATCAACAATATCCTTGCGTGTCTCAGTTGGAAACCCACGAATTGTCACAAAATGCGGAGAGATATTCGACTGTGCCAGCTTCCGGTTGGTCGCGATAACTTGCTCTCTCGTAGCGCGCTTGTTGATCATCTTCAAGATCCTATCAGAACCCGACTCGGCACCGAAGGTCAGCATGCGACAACCCGATTCCTCTAGGAGGGCAAGAAAGCCCGAGCCTACCCGTGCCATGTAATCCGTCCGGATATTAGTGTACCACTTGATGCCGATGTCTTCCTGAACCAGGAGCTCGACAATTCTTTCGCCGCGCTTGATATCACCGAAAAGGTTATCGTCGATAAAGGTAAAACTACGGATGCCATACTTCTGCACATACTCCTTGATATCGCTCACAATCCTCTCAGGAGACAGAGCTCGCCATTTCTTCTTCCGGATGGATTCCGTGCAAAATGAGCACGAAAACGGACAACCACGGCTGGTTTCCATTGGAAGCACGTTTTTTTCCGAAGTCCAGGGTTCTCGCGCATCATATTTGACGAAGTCCACCAAGTGAAAGGGTATGAGAGGCAAGTTCTCGATCCGAGCCGGTTCAGCAGATTCCGTCATTACCACATGACCGCGCTCCTTGAAACCGATTCCGCAGACTTGGTGCAGGTTCGGCGTTGGCTCTTTCAGACTTGCAAGCAATTTTGGAAATGTTTCCTCACCGTCGTCCCGTACGATGATGTCTACGAGTTCATGTCGAACTGTGGATTCTGGCTCCAGGGAAACATGCACTCCTCCCCAGACAACGGGAACACTGGACTGCTCTTTGACCAGCCGGCTGATGCGGAGAGCACCGCTGATATGGCGACCACTCATTGACGAGATCCCAATGCAAAGCGGACTGTTCTTCAGTTCCTCAGACAGCTTGGCGTCGAAGTCAGTTTCCGCCCGTTGGTCTAGGAGACAGATTTCAATCCCCTCTTCCACAAGTGGCGCCGCAACGGTTAGCAAACCCAGCGGAGGGCGGTCTGGCTTTTGGCTTTCTCCTGGATAAGCAGGATACACTAAGAGCACTCGATTCTTTTTACTCATCGCCATCCAATCCTAATAACAATCTGATTTGTTTGTAAACTCGTTCTGAGCTGCAGCAGTCCTGGTGCGCGTTAAAACGCCGGTTCACGGTTTGTCGCAAGTCGGCCCACTCATCTCTGCCACCCAGCATCTCTTCCAAAAGGGCACATACCTCCCCCCAGTTTTTCGCCTTGGGCCCGGGAGTCACCTCTTCATAAGGGAAGCCGAAAGAGCGGCACATAACGTAATGCTCAAAATCAAAGGGCGCGAAGATGATCGGCCGGTTCAGCAGAAGAAAATCAAAGTACACACTGGAGTAGTCCGTGACCAGCACATCGGCATACTTCAGGTATTCGCAAACATCTTGCAGTGGGTTCTTGGAATCGACCAGGTACATGTGGCTGCTCTTACGGATCTTTTCAACCAGCCCCTCGTTGCGAAATCTCTGCACTGGATGAAGCTTCAGCACAAAAAGGCACTGGTTCTGTTTCATTAAACCATCAAGGCGGTTGAAATTGAAGCCAAAGGATTCAAACAGGTTAAACTCCTCAATCGGCTCGGTTTTGCCCCGCGGCAGTACCTGGTCACGATACGTGGGTAGATACAAGACCATTTTGTCGCATTTATACTTCGCCTTTAATCGTTCAATCGATTCTATTTTTTGCGAGGACAGCAAAACGTCGTTGCGGGGGTAGCCGGTGAGGACGAATCGGGCTTTGCGCTTGTCTCCCAGAAGCTGGTTGTGCAGGAATTCTTCAGCTGCCAGGATAACTATGCTGTATTTTTCACCCATAGCGAAAATATCGGTTCTCTTGAGCGGCGTACCATGCCATAGTTGTACTACCCGAGACCCTCTGAGAACCCGGTCATTTACATCTGCTTTGCAGACAGATATGATTGCTGCTCCCGCAAACATAGTATAAAGATACCCTTTAAAACTATAGGCTCTGTATACCTCATATCCGCTTTTTTTTAGGTATTCATACACTGTTTGATTCTTTGTAAGCCATATAGCCCTGACATCGGATGTCACCTTGTTTACATATTCAAATAGATGTCTCGAATTATCATTGTATTGCAAACCGGACCTGCTTCCAAATATCCATAACCTTTTGTTTTTCGGAATGAATCTGGACAAAAAGGCAATAGCTTTTATCAATAGATGCATATTAAAACTATAACCTGAAATACAAACGGCCTTCTGTGTTCCCGCAGTTTTCACAACAAGTCAGCTCTTGGGCGAACACTATATCCTAATCTTAAGAAAATCTTTTGCTTTTTTGATATCCATATGAAAATCGATTTCCTGCCACTTATTATTTCCATCAAATTCCCAGGGGTAAACAGGTACTCCCTTTTCCGCTAAGTAGTTGAATACCTCCAGCCAAAAACTGTCTCTGTGTCTGGGCATTCTAACCAAACTTTCTAAACTCCCCTTCAAATCAGATACAGCTTTTACTCCTCGGATTAGAACTAAGCCCGGAGACTCGGCTTTACTTTTACCTGCCTCGATGAGTTTACTGACCCTGGAAACAAGTCCGTTTTCTATAGTTACCTTCATATCATCATCACTGTATCTTTCCTTCTTGCTTGTTGATAAAAATATTCCGTTACTGTTTTCCTCCACTAAATCGGTAAAGACATCGGAAGAAAATATGTTGTCACCATTTGCTATCATAAAATCAGGAGACATCTCGTGCATAGCAAACCATAATGAAATAAGATTATTAGATATATCATAAAAAGGATTGTAGATTGTCCTAATCCTTGCACCTTTATTAGACAGCACCTTAACCTTTGCCTCTATTTGTTGCGCGAGATGGCCAATGACCAAAACTATCTCATTGATAACGCCTGATTTCTGCATGCGTTCCAACTGTTCTTCCAGCAAAGTCTTCCCTCTACCCATATTCAGCAATGACTCCGGGACCTTTTCGGTCAAAGGCATCAACCTCTGCCCTTTTCCGGCAGCCAATACAATAATTTTCATAACAACACCTCCTCCTGCAATCCTGACGATATCTATATTTGCCTAATGGAATCCATCCATATGCTCATCTTCTTTATAAATCTTTTTCGTAATTTCTGGTTCTGTTTTAAGGACTCCTAGTTCCCATATCACCATACGGTATGTCTCTTATTATCTCAAAAATGGATATTATCTTTTCTTTATTAATTAGAAAGTCCATTAACAGATAGACCCAGCTCGCTTAGATTAAATTTTAGCCAGGTATCCATACCCGTCCTGCCTGGTGAAACTCTAAATGGAATGGAATCGAGCGGGACAGGAAATGCAACCTTAACACGATCGATTATCCCGTGTGGAACCAGTTCTCTGAATATGCGCTTTAGTGGTGCTTTAACTATTCCGCTTCGCATCCTGTAGTCAAATTCAACACCTGCCATACGCTCAATCAATCTGTGGTCAACAAAAGGAACCCTCGCTTCAACAGAACATAACATTGTAGCATTATCCAGTCTCCTGAGAAGCCCGTGTAGGTGAGCTACCTGGAAAAAAGCAGCCACAATATCTACTGCTTTGCCATAGTGAAGGAATGGAGAAACTGCATCCTCGACTATCTCTAAATCGTCATTCGAACCATAGGAATAGAATCTACTGAACTCTTCAATGCTCCACCTGTTTGCCTCAGCCCATCTGAATATTCGGTCATACCCAAAAAAGAGTTCATCAGCCCCTTCTCCACTAAGTATCACGGTATTCTTCTTCTTCGCCTCCAGGGTCATCTTATAAAGCAGCACCTCATTTGGCACAGAAAGTGGTTCTTTCCGTTTCTTTATCATAGACCTTGCCAGCGATACGAATTCCTCTTTGCCTATCATAATCTCAGAATGTGTGCTCTTAAATCTTCTTGAAGCCACCTGCGCCCAATTGAACTCATTATCATCTTCAAATCCTACAACCCATGTATGCGGTTTGGCGGCCAAACCGGCAACTATTGTGCTGTCAAGTCCTCCGCTCAAATAACTTCCAACCGGCACATCAGATAGACACCTGTAATCTATAGCAGACTTTATAAGTTCCCTCAATTCTTCATCGCTGGGAGGATCTTGGTTGCCAATGGGTAATTGCCAGTACTGCTTGATTTTTCCAGAAGACACATAGTGACCAGCCGGAAACATCTTTATCCCGGAATAGGCTGTTCGCCCATTGAAGAATGTCCTGACTTTTAGATATTGCCGCAGACCGATATTATCGAATTTCTTACTACCGGTAAGCTCAAGGATAGGAGCTATCTCAGAAGCTACAGTTATCTTCTCTCCTACCTCAGATATATATAACGGTTTAATCCCAAGTCTGTCTCTCGCAATAAAGACCCCTCCTGTTTCGGTATCTAAAATAACAAAGGCGAACATACCGTTTAAAAAACTGAGCATCCCGGGGCCTTTCATCGCATAGAGCTCTATTAGAACTTCAGTATCCGATGTTGTCTTCTGTGTGATACCATGCTCTTTGGCCAGCTCTTGGTAATTATAGATTTCACCGTTGAATACAATAACATATCTTCCACTACTGGAGAAGAAAGGCTGATTGCTGCGGTCCTCAAGATCCAAAATCTTCAGTCTATTATGGCCGAGCTTAACTTCTTTAAAGGAGAGATAGCCCAGTTTTGCATCAGGACCCCTATGAACCATCAGATTTAGCGCGCTTAAGAATCTCTCTTTGGTTATGGCAGGGTCATTTGTAAATAGTATTCCACACATAAAACACGCTGCTCCATAGCATTTTTATTATTTTTTAATCGATGTTCTATGAATAATTCCTTTTCCGCCTTATTATCGAATGAACTATTTTCTTTAAGGTTGCTGGTAAATAAGGTAAAAGGCCAAAATAGATTATTTTAGCCATACTTATAAATTTAGTATATGAACTTACCAAGTGAAAATTAATACCATAAATATTATGCAGCCTTTTATCCGTGAGATAGGGGAAATCAGACTCTACCATATCTAATTCAAGGAAAACTCTTTTCTTCGATTTCAATAAAGCTGCGACCTGCCTAATATCTTTTCGAGGATTAAGGCTACTTGTAACAACAAACAGATAATCAATTTCCTCTTTCTTTCTTATTTCATTAGGTATATTCTTCCCATTAAAGTCATAATTATACATATCTACATTCTTATAGTTTATGTTATTATCTGGCATACATGAACCAATTAGCATAACGTTCTTGGGGTTAAGAACATTTACAATATTAAGTAAAGTACTTACTGCACTGGATTCTACGTGTGTTAGAAAACAGACATTTTTATCTTTTAAATCATAATTAACCCTAAAATAATAACCCAAACTACTAACAATATCCCTTAATTCTTTTACTCTAAATAAAAATTCATTCGGTTCGATATTGTGAAATGAAAGACGTTTTGAAGGAGAATGAGTACCTAATAACAGATCTGGATTACCTATATCGAATTCATGCCAATTATCAAATTTAGGTTTGTATTTTTCGAAAAGTACCGTTCCTGGCAAGACAGAAAACACATGAACAACAGCTCTCATCGGTGGTAGTTTTAAATGCATTTCTTTTGTTTTAATTAAATCCTCTAAATTTTCTTCAGGACACCCCGCAATATAGTTTGTTTCTACGCGTATGCCAAGCTCTTGGGCGTGTTTGAATGCCTCATATATCTGCTTATCCGTAACCTGCTTGTTCATAATACCATTTCTTATCCGCTCTGAACCCGATTCAATTGACAACTTTAATATTCCAGCCTTTACGGCAGGCTTAATCTTTTCGAGGAACACCCGTGTAAGAAGATTTATCCGTAGGTAAGTAAAGCTTATCTGAATACCATGCTTCAAAACAATATCAATTATCTTCAAGGCCCACTCTCTATTTAAATTGAATTCGGCATCATGAATATATATCAGCCTAACACCCTCACCTTTTAATTTCTTTAGAAAGGCATCAACTCTTTCTGGATCAGAATACCTCACCTTCCTCATATAGGGATTATTTGGAATGGCGCAGAAACTACACTGATACGGACAACCTCTGGAGAGCAACAGACTGTATGCGCCCCCTGTCATATATTTTTCTATATTCTTCATTATTGAGAAAGAAGCAAAGTCATCTAAAATATCTAAGAAATCTATTTCGATAGGAGAGGTAGGGGTTGGGAAACCATTAAATACAATACCCTCTGAGGAGCGATAAGCTATGCCTGTAACCGAATCACAATCTTCACCTTTATTTATTAACTTGACACACTCAACAAATTGTTCCTCACCATCACCTACAAATACGTAATCAACACTGGGATTATTTAATAAAATATCCTCTCTTGCAACTAATGCGTGTATCCCCCCAACAAACACTTTAGTTTCAGGGCAATAATGTTTGATAAATGAAGATACTTCATTTATCATATCAGCAAAGGTAGACATTACTGAAAGGCCCACAATTTTAGGCTTGTATTCCAATAGTTTATACAGAAATTCTATTCGATTGTGTGCCCAAAAATCGAATATATCTAGTTCCGAACCAAAAACTAATACTTTACCTCCACTCCTTTTTATAGCTTTTGCCAAGCTCAAAACCCCAAATGAACTCATACCAAGTCCCTGAAAAGTGAGCAGAAAAACTGTATTATCTTTATTGGATAAAGATTTGGCAAGTAACTGATTTTTAGAATTATTATCTGCCTTCACAATAACCATAAGAGCACTGTTGCTAATCTAAATCGTTACGCGTTTTAAAAATGCCCGGGGGAACAGATAAAAAATCGCGAATGGGTTTTAATTCATCGAAATATTTCGAAAACCAAATTCGCCTGTTATCATTAAGAGATTGAAGTTTTCTATACTTTCCATAGATTAACCAGAGTGGTTTGCAAAAATGTCTCAATTTCTCTTCATATTCTCCCGGGCCTGATGCCCGTAGTTGGGTGGTTGAACGGCGAAGATGTTTTAGGTCTTCTAATAACCTGGGACCAACAAATTGGGTAAAATAGCTCTGTTTGAATTGTTGACAAGCCTCATCAAAGGATATCCCGGCATCTTTAGCTATAACATTTGCCACAGCCGCAGCCAGATTTTTGAAATCCTCAGGCCACCAGGGGCTTTGTATCCAATCAAACCAGGTTGGAAATTCGTCTAATACTTTTTGACCATAGCTTCCCGGTGTATTGCATTGATGAAGCCCAAACAATCCTTTCCCGCGGTGGACCTTTCCATCAGCAGCCGACAGAATATCATTAATTTGGTCGGCAAAACGCAAATCCTTAGGATTTAAGTTTTTCAACAAGTTAAAGCGAACTCGGGCATAAACAGTCCGATGAACATCATGATAGTTAGAACAGTACTCTTTACACTGCTGACGAACCCGATCGAGAGCATTATCACTCAGGATTGAAGGCCGCCGAAAATATGGCGGATTTAAAACGTCGAGTGGCCCGAAAACATATCGCATTTCTGGATTCGACTCTGTTGGTCTAATCCCAAATTGGTATATTTCTCCTCTTGAGGAAATATATTCCGCATTCATTTCCAAAAAGGAAAGGGCCTTTCTAATTCCCTCAATTAGAAAAAGGTCATCGTTGCTGGAGAGGAGCAAGTATGGTGTGCTGACCCGGGACAAAACATCACACATTTTAGCATAATAGTCACCAAGCGTTTCATCATACGGGTATCGTATATATTCGTAATGGACATCAGGAAACCGAATCTTGTCGGAGAGAAGTTTTTCTGCTTTATTGCCGGCTCCACCATCGGCGATCAATACTTTGAATGGCAAGTTGATTCTGTTTGCATAGGACATCCAACGGAAGGTAAAGGAAACCCGGCCCTTAAGCACTAGCAGAATAGTTAAACTTTCGTCATATCTCATACTGTGTCAGCATCCCTTCACTGAGAAACAGTCAATCCTTACAACATCTCAGATATCCATCTGGATTACACGTAAACAAGAGCTTATTTTCAAGTATCCTGTCTATTTCAAATCTATCGTTTTCCTTGAGAAATTGACGTAGAGCCGTCTTGGGATTGTTTCCAGGTCCCCAGCGACGAGAACGATGTTTTTGTTCCGGTATATCCTCGATAATCGTATCTCCGCATATGAGATAAAAGCCTTTACCGATGAGCGGAGAGTATACTTGTAACTCTTTAAGTACGTGGTCATGAGTATGACAGGAATCCAGCAAAATCATGACTGCACGACAATCCCCCACAATGGATTTGATTTGACTTAGCGTATCCTGGTCAATGGATGAGCCCTTAACCAATGTCAACCTTTCAGAAAGTTTGTCGTATGAAGCGAGTCGTTTCTTTAAGTCGTCGGGGATGTAGATATCCACTCCAATTATTCGCTCTCCTCCAAGAGCCTCCATGAGAGTTGAATAAAACAAGAGTGACCCACCCCAGGCGATTCCGACTTCTATGATAAATCTCGGTCTGGTTTTGAAGATGATTTCTTGAAGGGCAAACATATCTTGAGGAAGATTAAGGACCGGCTCTCCAAACCAATTGGTTTGATGAATCCAACGATAACGGTCAGCTTGCACCAACACTTTCATAGCATCTTGGCGAAGTTTTCGATCCCCAGCCATCGCCTTGGCGGATTCCTTTCCCAGGTCCTCAAACTCCTCTCTACTGTACCATTTTTTATTCGACATAGTTCCCTCTTGCATTATTAAGTAACTTAACCGTTTCATCTATGCTTTTTTCTACGCTCCCAGTAAATTCAAAACCTTGTTTCCTAAAACGCATGTTTGAAACTTCATAAGATAATTGGTTCATGATTTTAGCATCCACATATTGGATATCAACCTGCCGCACATATTGTTTTATGAACTGAATAATGGAATTTACCGTCAAGTTTTCTGTTAACACATTATAGACCCTTTGATCAAACAACTCATTTTTGATGATAAACTTAATGGCTTTCACCGCATCATCGAGCACCAAATAAGGACGTTTCTGATGGAAGGCAGTTCGCCAAACAGTGATGGATTGCCCCATGACGGCTTGCCAGCAAAACTTGTTGACTGCCGTATGAAACCGCATCCCGGCAGAAATGCCGCATACTGTTCCAAAACGGCAAATTATAAAACGCAGTTTCCCTGAAGATGCCAAAGCTTGCAGAAATTTCTCTTCTCTCAATTTTGTCTCAGCATATGGACTTTGGGGTTGCAGTTCTCCAGGGGTACAATCCTCGTCCACGATTTCGCGTTGAGTCCCGTAGACACTTGTCGATGAAATATAGATTATCGGGCATTTTACATTCGTACAAGCCTCAGCAACTTTAACGGTTGCATTGTAATTAATATTTTCGACCTGCCCCTTATTTTCGAAACTACTTGCCGCATCAGTAATTGCGGCCAAATGCACAACTACATTGGCTCCCTCAAAAATCGCATTTAAATCTGCGTTGGATACATCCGTTTCAATGAAGCGATACTCTCCCTCAGTGGGCAAGTTAAACAGAGAGCAATAACGCTGTGTTACCAAATTATCGAGCATTACGATTTCAGCTCCAGGAAAATCTGACGGTATTTCACGGATTACCCTGGAACCAATATGTCCCAGAGCACCCGTGATCACGATTCTCATAATCTCACCTCAAATATTCCTGGAGACAATTTTCATAATACGCTTTGGTCTTAATCAAACCACTCTTCAAGTCACACCGAGGAATCCAATTTAGAACCTCTTTGATTTTCTGATTACTGATGATTGCATCACCCACATCAACTGATTTTCTGCCTTTGGACCATTCAACAAATCTTACCCTTCCTGAACCCATGTACCGTACTGTTGCTTCAGCAATTTGAACGACACTGTAATGCTGATCGCCAACTACAAAAAACGTTTCTCCATTGACCCTGTCTGTTTGGGATGCAAGAATAAGCGCCTCAACAGCATCTTCCACATAAATCACGTTTCTTATTTGGTTCCCCTCACCAAAAACTGTTATATCCTTTCCTTGCAAAGCCAAGCCAATGAAATAATTGTTAAAAGTAAATTCCGGACTATGTATGCTGGCTCTCGGCCCGAAAACGTTGGACAGCCTGATCACAGTAGCTCGTATATGATAGGCGTTTGCATAGATCAGCACATATTTTTCCGAGACGCTTTTATTAGCCGAATATATATCGGTTGGGAACTCAGGATGTTTTTCATCAGCAGGTTGATACTGAAGCCTGCCCAACTGGGTACTGGTGCCAAGGTGAATAAATCTCACATCCTTATTAAAGCGGCGAACAGCTTCCAGCAAGTTAATCACCCCCCTGCTATTCACATCCAGATCGATCCAGGGCTCCCTCATGGAAAAAGGGTGAGATGTGGAAGCCGCACAATTAAAGATAATATCCTTGTTCATAACCTGTTGGGACACTTGGCCAAAATTCAGTATGTCCTGATAGCACAGTTTGATGGAATCGTGAATGTCATGGACATTATATAAATTACCTCCGGATCGGGGATCCAGACAATCATAAATTGTTACTTCAGCACCCAGTTGAAAACATTCATAAGCTAAATTACTCCCAAGGAATCCCAGTCCTCCTGTAATCAGTATCTTCTGCCCTTTTAAACTCGGCAATTTGGCTGTTGTACCCATTTCAAGTTCCTTGTTTGGTAGTTGTCAACCAACTTTATTACTCAGAATCGTTTTGATTCCTTCACAAATCCTATCCATCTGATCTTCTGTTAGATTAGCAGCACCAGGAAGATTAATACCCCGTTGAGATATGTCGTAAGCTACCGGATTCAATGGTTCATATTTTGCCCGACAACCAGGATAAGCTGGTAAAGATGATAAGGGATAAAAAAACGGACGTGAAGGAATCCCTATCTTTATCAGTTTTTTCATTGCCTCCTGCTTAGTCAGATTGTGTGATTTCCCAAAAACCACAGTTGTAATCCACGCACCGTTAACCCCTCCCTCCGGTTCCGGATTTAGTTCAATGTCATCAATATCATTCAAACGTTCTCTATACACCCGGAGCTGTCCTTTTTTCCTGCCAACCAACTCGTCGACACGTTGAAACTGGGCATATCCTAATGCCGCTTGTAGATTAAACGGCATGTATTTATATGTCACTTCATAATTATAGTACATCGGACCATCGGGCTTGCGACCATGATCCCGCAAAAACATACAACGTTCGTATAATTGCTCATTATCGAGCAGCAACATTCCTCCTTCGCCAGTTGTCAATGTTTTTGTACGGTGAAAACTAAAAACTGATCCGATTCCGAATTTCCCAGCTTTAATCCCTTTGTAGATTGACCCCAGAGCTTCCGCCGCATCCTCAATCAGAGGGATACCACGTCGATCAGCTATTGTAACCAATCCATCCATCAGCGGCATGTTGCCATACAGATCAACCACAATTATCGCTTTTGTCCGGGGCGTAATCCTTTTCTCAACAGACTGAGGATCAAGACACCAATTGATCGGGTCAATATCACAAAAAACAGGCGTTGCTCTTAAATAGGTAATACCAGCTCCCGTAGCAATCCAGGTACATTCAGGAAGAATGACCTCATCCCCCTCAGAAATGCCAAGTCCTGACAACACCAAATGTATCGCCGTTGTGCAATTTGGCGTCATGATCCCGTATTTACGATCATGGTAGGCGGCGAACTCCCTCTGAAACTTCTCACAATAATCATAAGCATGCTCATACCAACCATTGCGCACTGCATCTTCAACAACCTTTATCTCATGTTCTGTGATCCACGGTCCTGCCATAAATATTGGCTTCATTGTAATTCCTCTTTATCTGTCAATTGGTTTCGCC
>SDBT01012757.1_pt1 | contig 13493 bp, 13 predicted proteins | sample 2277101 | NCBI WGS metagenome assembly SDBT01 (sample SAMN10404973, study PRJNA504765) | marine sediment metagenome | isolation source: marine sediment core GS10_PC15, 103 cmbsf | place: Arctic Ocean: Southern Knipovich Ridge | collected 2010
ATAAGAAGAGCGACTCCACTGCGGCCTCGTCCGGACCGTGAGACACGAGTACCCGGTCGAGCTCGTCCTGGAGCGGAACGAGGCGTTCCTCCACCGGCGCCTTGTTGTCGAGGTGTATGGTGCCGGAGGTCAGGCGAATGATCCGAGCGCCGTCGCGACGGAGGATACCGTAGCCGGTCCGGATTGTGCCAGGGTCGATGCCGATCACGATCATAAAGAGAAGTTTTCCATGATGTCGTCGTCGATGTCGAAGTTGGTGTAAACGTTTTGCACGTCCTCGTGATCGTCGAGAAGCGTGTAAAGTTTCAGCATTGTCCGGGCCGGCTTGCCCTCGAGCTTGACCGTGGACTGGGGAAGTCGGGTCAGCTCAGAGCTCGTAGTCTCGATACCCGCCTGCGAGATGGCGTTGCTGACAGCGTCGAAGTTCTCCACCGAGGTATGCACCTCGAAGACTTCGTCCTCTTCAATTATGTCTTCAGCGCCGGCCTCGATGGCGATCTCCATCAACTGCTCTTCTGTTGTCTTGGGCTTGTCGATGACAATGAGGCCGATCTTGTCGAACATCCAGGCCACGCACCCGTTCTCGCCGAGATTGCCGTTGTACTTGGTAAACAGGGGTCGGATGTCGGCGACCGTTCGTTTCTTGTTATCCGTCATGCACTCGAGCACAACCGCCACACCCTCCGGTCCGTATCCCTCGTACGTCAACTCTTCGTACACCACGCCTTCGAGCTCGCCCGTGCCCTTCTTGATGGCGCGATCGAGGTTGTCGCTGGGCATGTTGGCCGCCTTGGCCAGATCGATGGCCTTGCGCAGGCGTGGATTTCCTTCCGGATCGCCTCCGCCTAGCCGGGCGGCCGTGGTGACCTCCTTTATGACCTTGGTGAAGATCTTGCCGCGCTTGGCGTCAGCGGCACCCTTCTTGTGTTTTATGGTGCTCCACTTGCTGTGTCCTGACATCTTTGCTCCTTCAATCAAGGGGACGGACTATGACCCCCGATCTCAGCTTGGGCTCGAACCATGTCGATTTGGGAGGCATGACCTCACCCGCGTCCGCGATTGCCATGAGCTGCTCTATTGATGTGGCGAACATCGCAAAGGCGACTGCGGCGCCTTCTTTCACGCGGCGCGTAAGCTCGGCCGTACCGCGGATCCCGCCCACGAAATCGATTCGTTTGTCGGTGCGCGGGTCGCCGATGCGGAGGATCGGGGAGAGCAGGTTGTTCTGGAGTACGGCCACATCCAGGCTCTCGACCGGGTTGTCCGGATCGAATGAGCCTGCTTTCGCCCGTAACCTATACCATTTTTCACCCAGGTACATGCCGAACTCGGCGGCCTTGTCGGGTGAGGCTTCGTTTGTCCGCGCGACATCGAATTTCTTCGACACCTTCGAGAGAAATTCGTCCTCATTCAGGTTGTTCAGATCGAGGACCACGCGGTTGTAATCCAATATGTTCATCTGATCGTGCGGGAAGATGACCGACAGGAAGAAGTTGTAGCCCTCCTCGCCCGTGTGATTCGGGTTGGCTTCCCGTCTCTTCTTTCCGATCGCGGCCCCGGAGGCCGAACGGTGATGGCCGTCGGCTACGTACATGTGGGGCAGGGCGGCAAATGCGCCCGCAAGCGCTTCGATCTTGTCGTCATCCTCGATGACCCAGAAGGTGTGTCCGATTCCGTCGTCAGCGATGAAATCGTAGGCGGGCTCCGCCTTGCACGATTCTTCCACTATGGCGTTGATCTTCGGTTCCGACGCGTATGTCAGGAAGACCGGTCCAGTGTTGGCGTTGAGCGTCTCCACGTGCCTGGTGCGGTCCTTCTCTTTGTCGGCCCGCGTCAACTCGTGCTTTTTGATCAGATTGTTTTCGTATTCCTCGACGCTGGCGCCTGCCACGACTCCCACCTGGACGTGATCCCTGTCGCCGATTTTCATTGTCTGCCGGTACAGGTAGAGGCACGGTTTCTCATCGCGAAACATATAGCCTTCCCGCTCGATGCGGGTAAGATTTTCGGCACCTTTTGCGTACACCTGATCGGAATACAGGTCGACATCGGGATCCAAGTCGATTTCCGGCTTCACCACGTGGAGAAAGCTTAACGGATTGTCCTTTGCCATTCGACGTGCTTCAACGGAATTCAAGACGTCGTACGGAGGACTGGCTATCTCCCCGGCCTTGTCGGGCATCGGTCTGAGACCTCGAAAAGGTTTGATCACTGACATTTATTATTCCTCCGGTTGCAGCTTAAGCCAATTTGCGAGAATCGCTTGCTTGCATCCGGTTGTTGAATGTAGACTACCGCTCAAGCAAGAACGCGATCGGTGGATGGTCGCCGTGGCGAGGCGGAAAAGCAATGAAAAAAAGCATGCTTCTTTTTTGGTTGTTCGCCGCAGTGCTTACCCTTTTTTCCGGGTGTAAAGACGATGTGGAAACAACGCTTTCGATCAAGAATGACCTGGGCATTGACGTGGGCATGTTCGAACTCATGGGCGAGGAGAACACGGGAAACCTCCTTTCCGAGGGAACGATCCTCAACATAGACGCGGTGCAGGAGTTTGATGATCTTCTTCCGGGAAAGTACGAATGGCGGGTGGAGTACGACAACTCCATGATGATTTATTTCAAGAGTCCGGTGCAGATCGAACTCTACCCCGGCCCCAATCACCTGGCCCTCGTTCAGTAGTCACTCCTTGCAGTGTTTCCATGTGGCGGTATTCATGGAGAAACAGCCCGCCCCATCCGTCGTCGAACCAGGCGTTGGCGTGTGGATTTGTATAATGTATAGTCGATCATTATTGACATGCTATATCAAGGAGGAATCATGAATCGAGGGATGTTATTTGTCCTTGCACTTGCGGCGTTGCCGGCCTCGGCGCATGCCCAACCGCAAGGAGGACTGTCGTTCGACGGTGTGCTGGCCGAAGGACACGCTCTCTATCTGGCCGGTGATCACGAGGGTGCGTTGGCCAAGTATCAGGATGCCAAGGAGCAGGAACCGGGAAACGCGTTGGCATATTATTTCGTCGGATGCGCCTTTTCTGCGCTCGACAAGGTCGAGGATGCTGTTTCCGCCCTCAGCACCTCCGCGACCATTGCGGGAGAGAAGGACAAATCTCTCCAGGCGAAGGCGCTGTTCATGATTGCCGTTTTGAGGGAGCGATCCGCCGACTGGGATGCGGCAAAGGAGGCCTGGATCGATTACCTGGGATTTGCGCAGACTCACGCTGATGCGACCACGTTCATGCCCGTCGCGCAGGAGCGACTCGACGCAATTGAAAAACGTGTAAAACTGGACGCCGATTACCAGGTTGTTCGGGACAGAATCAAGGCGGTGGGCGAGGCGAAATAGTACTACCGGCCGGGAGTGAAACGGCAGGTCTCTAGTAGAGAGAACGAGACTTACAAGCGAAGATGAAAAACGACGAAAACAATGGCCCCGGCGGCGACCTCGAGGGGAAATGGAAGGGCAAAAAGCGTCGTGACGACACGCCGTCATTCATAAGGAACGTCGCGGCGCGTGCAGAGATGCTCAATCCCGTTCGTCCAGGCGAAAGCATCCCCGTGCTCACCATGTCGGCGTCCGTTCGACTCTGGCGGAAGATCAGGTGGCCGCTCTTTGTCTCCATAGTCCTGATAATGCTTATTGTGGTCGGGTTTGTCACCAACGACCGACTGGTGGCGCGCAGCGTGGCCAATAGGATTTCGGAGGCCAGAGACAACGAGGCCGCCTCCACCGTTACCAGGCTGGTCAAGAACGACGAGATCCTCACCGCCTTGACGGATCGTCACTCCGGGCGAATGAACGCGCATGTCGCCTTTGCGTGGAACTCCATGCTTTTGGCTGAGATGTTCGGCCCGAAGGAGAAATACCTGGAGAAGGCCGCCGCATCTCTGAAGTCCATCTCATCTTCCGGCAGTGCCATGGCCTATTCGGCCCGGGCGGCCGAGAAGTATCACAAAGGCGATTTTTCCGGCGGTCTCGAGATTGTCCTGCAGGGGTTGAAGAAGCATCCCAACGAGCCGCGCCTGCAGCTCGTGCGATCCTGGATCCTATTCGCTTCCGGCAAGAGTGCGGAGGCTTTCGATGTCCTCGATGTCATCCGCAAGGGTTTTGGCGACTATCTACCAGCGTTGCATACGTTATTGTCGTTTGCCCTGAAAGAGGAGGACAGCGAGGCGGTGAAAATTTACTCGGAGGATCTCCTGATACGCTCCCCGGGATCTATCCTCGGTTCGTTGGCTTCGGTCTGGGTGCGCTTGCCCGGCTGGTATGGGGAAGATCTCAATCCCTCGCAGATTCTGTCGCTGGTCAAGGACATGGATACGATATCCGGTCAGATGTCTTCGATGCCGCAGAAGATTGCCATGCAAGGGCGATTCCTGGCGGGGCGAGTGAATTTGCTGGCGGGGCGACTGGACAAGGCGGTCGAAGATCTTCGCTTCGTGTCGGAGAAGGACAAGGATCCCAGGCTTCTGGCCTGGTATGCGATGGGTGTGCGACGTCTCAGCGGACCCAGGGCCGCCCTCGACATATTGGACGCGACAGGTGAGAGTGCCTGCGCCGAGATCCATGATCTGCGGGCACGATGTCTGCTCGATTACCACCTGGTAGCACAGGCCGGAGCCGCACTGGAGAAGCTGGGATCCGACCTCGATGTGGTCGGCGACGTACGTGAGTTGAAGTGGATACTGGCGGTGCGACGGGCTGATCTGAACGAGGCGAAGAAATATATCCCCGACAGGATAGGGGAAGATCTGATGTGGGTTGGTCTCGAGATGTTTGAGCTGTACCGCAGTCGGAGCGATCGGGAAGGTATCGACGCTCTGACGGAGAGGTTCGTCGGCAATGCGACCGGTTGCGTGCCGGGTATCCGAGCCTGGACCGGGGGAAAGCTCTCGGATGTGACGAAGATACTGAGTAAGGCGTCGAAGAATACGCACCCCTGCACCTGCGCGCTCATCTCCAAGTTGATGCGTGGTCACTTGCCCCTGCCCGAGGTAAAGAAAGCGGCGCAGCGCGCTGTCGCGGAGGCTGGGGGCGAGCTTCGACCGAAGATCGATCAGGCGCTCGTGGTCTGGCTCGCGGATGGTCGCGAGGCCGCCCTCGGGATAATCGCCGACGTGCGAAAGAACAAACCGGAGGGAGCGCTCATTCGGATCGCGATGGCCGATGCCTATATTGTGATGGATGTGCCGGCCGAGGCTCTTTCTGTGCTTGATGGGATCAACAACCCGGAGGCGATCTCGTTGCGTATTGCGGCCCTCCTGAAGATCGGAGACAAGGCCGGGGCGGACAAGGCCCTCGCAGCGGCGTTATCCGATGAGAAGGCAAAAGACCATCCGGCGATTGTGCTGTGGAAGCTCAGCGCCCAGCTCGATGCCGGCGAGTACGACAAGGTTATCGAAGGAGCCGGCGAGGCGCATCGAAGCGCGGGCACCTGGACCGCCGAGATCGCCGAACTGAAGGCGAAGGCGTTGAACGCGATAGGAAGCCGGGGGGATGCGGATCGATCGCTGCTGTCCGCCGCAAAGAGAGCCAGGACAAACGTGGGATTTGGCGAGAGCTGGCAGGCAAAGATTGCCCTCATCAGGTTAAACCTCCGGCGGGGCGGCAATTTTCTGTTCAAGGCCGTCGGTGTGACACTGCAGCTGTACAAGGCCAGAGTGAAGGACGCCGAGTTGTCGTACAGTTATGCGGTGGCCAACATCAGGCAGGGTAACGAACGTGGCGCCATGCGCTATCTGAGAGAGGCAGTCGAACTCGATCCGTCTTTCACGCCGCCATACAGCCAGCTTCAGTTACTGGGCAAGTTGCCACCGGAATTCCTTGCTATCTTGGAGCGCACGAGGCCGGGTACTACTATAGAGTAGTCTCTTGGCGAGGGTTGCGTTACTTGGAGAGTTTGATCTTCTTTTTGACAGTGGTGGTTCCGTCGATGTTGAGGTGCTTGCGCATCGCGACGAAACTCTTGCGGCCGATCCCCTTCACTCTCATGATCTGCTCGACCTTCTTGAAGGGCTTGTTCTTCCGGTACTTCACGATGGCCTCCGCCTTGGACGGGCCGATTCCGGGCAGGAACGCCAGTTCCGCGGCGGTAGCCGTGTTGATGTTGACCACTTCTTGATCAGACGCTGTGTCTGCGACCGAAACGCTTGCATTTGCAACGAGAATCGCGGAAACGAGCAGAGCTGTCATTACGTTTGTGAGTTTCTTCATCTTGGTTCTCCTCCTTTTGACCACTGGGATGGTGGTGCCTGGTGATTGTCGCTGTTGCGACGGTACGAATCGTTCTTGCGCGGCTCCCACGGGCGAATCTGAATGCTCCCGTTGACGGGAAGGCAATCGAGCTTGCCCGAGAGGGAACCGTCGCGGTTTTCCGATGCCACTCCGATCTCGAGCCAGATGCCGCGTGGGCTGTTCGGCTTTTCGATCACCGTGTAGATTTTGAGGATCTTTCTTTTGGGTCGAGATTCTTCGATTGCCGGTTCCAACTTGTCTCTCCTTTCTTTCTTAGGCATGCGTGACCGGTCATTCTCGGCTAGCGACCGGCAACATTGCATTGGTCGTGCCACATGGTGCGACCATTCCGAGAGCGGGCCGGTTGGCTTTGAATTTCGACATGTTGCGATGACTGGCGTTGCGCCTGTATGGGTCGGATGCCGGGAAGATCGGCGTCGGACGGCGGCGGAGCGGCGTGCCGCCGGGATTGTCGCCGCCTTGTCCCCGGGTTGGTTTGACAACGACAGGACAGCCATGCAAGGTCTCAGTCACCTGATTGGCCGGCAAATGAAGATCGAGAAGATGTCATGAAGATCAGCGTTACGAATGACAGAATTGAGCAGGTCAAGGCCGGGCTTTTGGTGATTCCGTTCATCAAGGGAGGGGTGAATCGTGCATTTGATTTCACGGACCGCAGGAGCCGTGGATCCCTGAGAGCCCAGGTCGCGCAGGAGAGCTTCAAGGGCGAGGAGACCAGGCTTCTGGTGTGGCAGGGGTCCTTGAGAAGGGGAGGGGCGGCACGCGTGGTGCTCGTGGGCATGGGAAAGGGATCGCCCGACGTTGCCACCTGGAAGACCAACATGGCCAGGACAATCAACGTTGCAATCAGGCACCGCGAGAAAGCCATGACGGTCTTCGTGGACAGCGTGAGTTCGGACAGGAAGTGTCTCGAGGCGAGATGGACCACGGAGGCGCTTATGCTCGGGGCGTATCGCTTCGACCGTCGAAAGACCCGGAAGATCACGGACCGACCGCCACGCATCGGGAGGGTGGGTGTCTATCCGCCGCTGGAGTGGTTGAAGGAGGTTCGTGGGGCGATCAAGGATGCTCGGGTGCGCGCCGAGGCGGTACTGCTGTGCCGGGATCTCGTCAACGAGCCGGCCAACATTCTTTATCCCGAGCGGTTCGCCGACATCGCTGTGGAAATAGCTGGTGCCCAGGGCCTGGATTGCAAGGTCATGGACAAGAAGGCGATTCAAAAGGCAGGCATGAACCTCCTCATGGCGGTCGCTCAAGGATCGTCCAGGGATCCCCGTTTTATTCACCTCATTTACAAGCCGTCCGAAGACCCGGTGAGAAAGATCGCCCTGATCGGCAAGGGGGTGACCTTCGATTCCGGCGGCCTGTGCGTCAAGCCGGGCAAATCCATGGCGGACATGAAAACAGATATGGCGGGCGCCGGAACGGTGCTGGCGATCATGTCGTCCCTTCCGAAAATGAGGCCCGGTGTGGAGGTGCACGGGATCATCCCATTGGCGGAGAACTCGATAAGCGGCCGGGCCACGCGCCCAGGCGATGTGATCGAGTCCTTGTCGGGTTTGTCGGTGGAGATCGTCAACACCGACGCCGAGGGGAGGCTACTGCTGGCCGACGCTCTTTCCTACGCGGTGGATTTCGAACCGGACGAGATCATCGATCTCGCCACGCTGACCGGAAGTTGCCTGACGGCGCTGGGGGCGCTGAGAGCCGGGCTGTTCGCATCGGAAGATCGGATGGCCGATCGGTTCATCGCAGCCGCCGATGGGGCAGGTGAGTTAGTATGGAGGCTCCCGCTTGCGGGCGAGCTCAAAAAGGATCTTCGCAGTGATGTGGCAGACCTCAAGAACCTTGGTGGTCGCTGGGGCGGGGCGATCACTGCGGCGTTGTTCCTCGAACACTTCGTCAAGGGTCGGGCCTGGATGCATCTGGACATTGCCGGTCCCGCGCGTGCCGAGTCGACAACCCCGCTTGCTCGGCGCGGAGGAACGGGTTTCGGCGTGGCGACCTGCCTCGAGTATCTTTCTAAAATTTGAACGGATAGGTAACGGTGAGCTTGTTCTTGGCCTGAGGGAAACGCGCCCGGCGCACTGCTCTCGCGGCGCATAATCCCGCCGGACTGCCGGCGAAGCCGCCGGTGGTCGTGGCGCTCACCACCCTGCCCGTCGTGGCGATGGTCGCCTTGACGGTCACCGTCCCGCTCTGACCCTGACCGCAGCGCTTGACCGACCCCGCCACGGCGTTCATGCCCGACTGCACCTGTTTTCGCGACAGCTTGTCGGGGACATTCGCTCCGCCGCCCGAACCCTGTGTCCCTCCCGCCGACTTCTCGGCCTTCTTCTTCTTGGGCGCGCTCGTCGAGCCACCCAGAAGATCGTCGAGCTCGTCGCTGCCCTTGCTCTTCTTCTTGGGCTTGGACGAGGAGCTCCCGCCCATCAGGCTGCCAGAACTCGCGCCTTTGGAGCTCTTGCCGGAGCTCTTGGGCTTGCCGGAAGTCTTGGACTTGCCGGAGCTCTTGCCGGAACTCTTGGACTTGCTCGAATCCTTGTCGCTCGCCTGCTGCGCGCTCCCCTGTTCGCCCTGTGCGGACATTTGCTCCGCGGCAAGCTTCTTCTTGAGCGCCGCCATGTCCACGTCGTTCCCGCCGGCCTTCCCCATTGCCTCGATCTGCTTCATCAGCAGGGCAATCTGCTGTTCCTGCGCGGAGGGGCCTGTCTTTTCCTCTTCCTTGGGCTGCAACAGGACGACCACGAGAACAACTACCCCGAGAAGAACGGCAACTCCACCCCCGGCGATGCCGATCTTGACGCCGGTGCTCATCGAGTCGCTCCGGGACGCGGCAAGAACCGGAGCGCCCAGGGACGGAGCGAAACCGCCGCCGCCGATGGAGATCAGATCTTCCATGCCGCTGCCGTCCGCATCACCGCCCATGGAGCCGGCCATGGAGCGAATGTCGATGAGTCCGGAAACCTCGTCAGAGGACCCGAACGTGCCGCCCATGCCGCCCGCCGATGCGTCCGTGCCGCTACTGGCCAGCGCCTGAAGGTTGGAGAGCGAGAACAGAACCGAGTTCTCGCTGCGCTGTCCGGTCATCATTGCCTGCTCGGCGCTCACCCTGGGATCATCCGCCTGCGCCTCGGTGGACGCGAAGAGGCCGCCGCCGTCGTCATCGCCGCCCGTGTCGGCAAAAAGATCCCCGCCGCCCATGTCCGCGGCATCGCCGCCGAAGAGACCGCCGCCCTCTGCCTGCTCCATCGCTCCGCTCGACGAGAACACATCGCCGGGGCTCGTAGCGCCGTCATGTGAGGAGAAGATGTCTCCTCCGCCGGCATCCGCTGCGGGCGAATCGAACAGGCCGCCGCCGCCGGCATCCGCTGCGGGCGAATCGAACAGGCCGCCGCCGGCATCCGCCGCGGGCGAATCGAACAGGCCGCCGCCTACATCCGCTGCAGGTGAATCGAACAGGCCATCGGCATCCGCCGCGGGCGAATCGAACATGCCGCCGCCGGCAACACCGACGGGAGCAGCAGCCGGTGCCGCCGCCGGAGCAGGTGCGCCCGTCAACAATCGCTGTATCTCCTCCACGTTGGCGATGGGCGTCCAGTCGTTGAAGCCTTCCTTCCAGATGAAGGACTCGTTCTCCAGACTTCCCGCCTGGACGTACTCGGCTATCTGTGCCGTGGTGTACGGACCCTGCTGCTCGCCCTCGACGACGATGTGCCAGACCGCCACGTCCGTTTCGCCGCCGTCCTGGTATCCGGAGTAATCGAACACCCTGGTCTCGGCGTCGTCTTCTTCCTCGGCACCCCCATGGTCCTCGGGCATGGGGGGGGGCGTCATCTCCGGCGCGGGCGCGGGCTCTGCCTGGACGTCCCCACGTATGACGATTGACTCCCCGCACTTCTTGCATCGGATCTTGAAGACCTTGCCTCTGACCTTCTCGTCCGCGATGGAGTACTTGGCGCTGCAGTTCTCGCAAATGATCTTCATGATCTTACTCCCAGCTCTTTGCCCCTTTCGAAGGCCTTCGGTTACGTCTTTCGAGGCCTGTCGGGCGATACGACAAACTTCCTGTCTCTGCTGATCGGTCAGGCGCAGCGACTCCGAATCACCGGCCACGAGGGCGTCCCTGGCCAACTGGGCCGTGGCCCTGATCTCATCCAGCGCGCGCCTCAAGCCCGAGTCGGTCTCGACTATCTTCTCGACCTTCCTGGCGTCACCGCCGAAAAATTCTCCGAGCGCATACGCCGTGAGCTTCTCGTCATGTATGTTGCTGGTCATCGTTCAATCCTCCCGTACCAGCTCGACCCTGGCACGCAGGCGATCTCGAACCGAGCAAAGAGCGGTTGAAAGAAGCTTGCTGACCGTCCCCAGAGATTTTCCCATGACCTGACTGATTTCCCTATACGAGAGGTCGTCTTGAAACTTCAGGCGAAATGCCTCTTGTTGTTGCGATGGGAGCGAAGCCAGGGCCTCGAGCAGCAACTCGTAGACCTCTCGTTGCGCTGCAGCCTCCCCGGGACGTCCGGTAATGCTGCGATCCACAACCGCCTGACTGTCGTTCAGCCGGCCCATTCGACCTTCTTTCCTCACCAAATCCAGAGCCCGATTGCGGCAGACCGTGAAGAGCCAGGCGGCCAGATGGCCTTCAACCTTCGCTCGATCGGCCACACACAGCTTCAGGAACGTGTCCTGAACAATGTCCCGCGCCGTTTCGACATCACCAGTGATCCGCACAGCGCAGCGCAACAGCGGATACTCGTACCGCCCGAGAGCGGCCTCGATCCACTCAGTCCCGGTCATTCATCCACCTGCCGTCATACCGTCCAACACCTTTGGAAAGGGCGCGCCTTCCATCCTGATAACGAAGAAGTCGGTTTCCTGTTCAGCTTTTCACACCATCACTTTCCTTTTTCAATGGCTTAATTGATTTGAAAGCACTAAAATTCAAGTTCAATCACTACTTTGCTTCGAGAAAACGGAGATGAAAAATGAGCGAAAGCATGAAATTCATCCTCGTTTCGGCACTTGCTGCCGTGCTCGTGCTTGGATGCGGTGACGACGACACCCAAGACATCGACGCCGGCACCGATACGGGCACCGATACGGATACCGACGCGGATACCGATTCGGACACCGATACCGATTCGGACACCAATCCCGCCGGCGACTACTGGGATGACGGATACTGCGGTGACTACGGCAACACCGTTCCGGCTTCCCTGGACTGCAACGGCATTCCCGGAATAGTTCCCGGATGCTGCGATGCGGACGGCAAGACCCTGTGGTGCGATAACGACCTGTTGTGGTGCATCGACTGCGTGGGCGGGGGGATAATCTGCAGTTGGTTTGCAGAGAGCAATTGGTATGAATGCGTTGACGAGTCCGAGCCTATGGAGGACCCCTCCGGAATCGCTCCCTACTACTGCGACGGAACACCACTGCACGAACCTGACGCCGGAGCCGACGCCGGAAGCGACGCCGGCTAGGACGGGTTTTTTCACCTTTTAAATTTCATTTTAGAATATTTGACACGGGGTTTTCGTTGTTGTAATGAAAGGCATTATTGGCAAATGAAAAACATTTTTCAACGCAGAGATAAATTTGTGTATAATAAGCCATACTGAATTTACCTTTGCAAAAAGGAAACAAGGAGGAAAAGGATTATGCGTAATTATTTAGCTTGGGTTCTAACACTGTTGTTGACAGGTTTTGTTTTCGGTTGTGAGGACAGCGAGTCCGATGACGATGCCGGCCCCGACACCGACACCGACACGGACACCGACACCGACACCGACAGTGACACGGACACGGACACCGACACCGACACCGACGAGTGTACAGCGCTCACAGGCATCACCGGATGGGGCGGCGCCTGCCATACCAACGACGACTGCCCGACCGACACCAGTTGCACCAAGCTCACTGGCATGGATACCACACAGGGCTTCTGCTCTCCCGAGTGTTGCAACTTCCAGTCAGCGGACGTCGATTACTGCACTGATGTGGCCGGCGGCCAGGAAGGTTGCTATATCGGCATGACTCCGGACGAGGGAATCACATGGGAGCCCCCGTTCCACTGCATGATCAGTTGCAACACTGCTGCTGACTGCCCGGCCGAAACCGATTGTGTAGAAAGCGGCAGCGGGGGGGCGATGTGCTACGGCTACGCCGATGTTGTTGTCGACGCCGGCCCCGACGCCGGTTAGAGATTTCAGAGAAAAACACAAAAAGGAAACAAGGAGAAAAAGGATTATGCGTAATTATTTAGTTTGGGTTCTGACACTGTTGTTGGCGGGTTTTGTTTTCGGTTGTGGTGATGACGATGATGATCCCGATGGCGGCACCGACACGGACACCGATACGGACACGGACACCGACACGGACACCGACACGGACACTGACACCGACACTGACGGCGACTGCACAGCGCCCGCAGGCGTCACCCCCTGGGGTGGATTCTGCAACGCCGAGGTAACCTGCCCCACCGATACCATATGCATCAGCATCATCGGCATGGCTGCCGACGAGGGCTTCTGCGCTCCCATGTGCTGTGTCAGTGGCCAGCCGGACACCGCCTACTGTACAGACCAGGGCACGGGTGACGAGCAGTGCGCGCTCAGTAGTGAAGGCGAGATACCCCCCTTCTACTGCGCAATCCTGTGCACAAGTGCAGCCGATTGTCCGGCAGGCACCGGCTGTGCCGACACCGGCCTGGGTGGTTCCGTCTGCTACGGCGCTGCCGAGGTTGCTGACGCCGGCCCCGACGCCGGCTAGAATTTCCGGATCTTAAATTGCTTGCCCGTAGGCAAAAAAGTCATTTAAACTTTTCATTTCAAGAAGGAGTAATACCATGCGTACCTATCATTTCATTCTGAGCATCCTGGTTTCAGGGTTCATGCTGGCGGCCATCGGGTTCGCCTGTACAAGCGGAGACGGCTCCTCCGGTGACTCGGACAGCGATTCCGATTCCGATTCCGATTCGGACAGCGATTCCGATTCGGACACGGATTCGGACACGGATTCGGACACGGATTCGGACACGGATTCGGACACCGACACGGACACCGACGTGTGCACGGCTCCGGGGGGCGTCTCCTCCTGGGGTGGATTCTGCAACGCCGAGGTAACCTGTCCCACCGATACCACATGCATCAGCATTGACGGCATGGCTACCGACGAGGGTTTCTGCGCTGCGGAGTGTTGTACCCTAGGGGCGGACCCCACCTACTGTACAGACC
>SDBT01012758.1_pt1 | contig 13490 bp, 17 predicted proteins | sample 2277101 | NCBI WGS metagenome assembly SDBT01 (sample SAMN10404973, study PRJNA504765) | marine sediment metagenome | isolation source: marine sediment core GS10_PC15, 103 cmbsf | place: Arctic Ocean: Southern Knipovich Ridge | collected 2010
TAATATGATTGACCCTGTTGATAACCAAGATTACGCAACTAAGAAGTATCATGATGACAATTTGCCTATTCAAGGAAATGGAATAATGATTAAAGATATTAATGGTGTTAATACTTATGGATTATATAATATGCCTGACCCTACGGCAGACCAAGATTACGCAACTATGAAATATCATGATGATAATGTAGGTATTGGAAAAGAATCTGATGATATTATATGGTCTAATGATGACATAAGAACTGGGACTTCTTGGACGGGTTATGTTAAAATAAAAGAAATTATATGTTATAAGAACTTGAAAGGTTTGCGAGTTTGGTGGGAACATAAATGTACTAATTTTACAACAGGCGGTGGGACTTGGTTGTATATAAATGGTGTTCCTGTTGGTGTTGAGCATACGACAATTTCCTTAGTTTATGTAGAGGTATCTGATGATATTTCTGATATAAAAGTTGGTGATTTAATACAGATATATGCAATGGTTGTTGAAGAAGGTGCAACCCAATCGGCTAAGAATATGAAAATTCAATTTATGGAATTTATTAATAATGATCCTTAAATGAGGTAAAAAAATATGGGAAAAATAATTAATAAGGTTTATAAAAATGGATCTAAGTAAAACTATAAAAATAAATAGTAGTTATGAAATAAGTTATGGGATGCTTTTAATGACTGGCATTATAACTTTCTTTGAGGTGTTAGGAATAATTGCATTTAACAACTGGGCATTACATCCTTCAGTCTTTTTTTTGGTAGCTAATGCATTCTTAACAATAAGGAAACAAGCACAAGAAAATAAAATAGATGAGTTAATAGAAAAAGTAGAAAAATTAGAGGGAAAAATAAATGAGCTTTCTTAGAAATTTTGTGAAATATGTAAAGGGTAGACTAAATCAACCATCTACAATAGAAGTAATATCAAAAAACTTTGGTGCTGTTCTTTTTATATGGGCTGGTGTTGTTGTTAATATAACTGTTTCATTTCTAATGACTGGTTTATTAAATTTTACAGCACCACTTATAATAGGAATAGGAGCAACATTGGAATTTACTGGCGTATTATTAAGATGTATGTTTGGTAAAAAGGCTAAAGAAGTAGTAGTTTAAAATGATAGAAAAATTCAAATGGATGTTTGACTGGTTTAAAATTAAAACAGAATACGGAGAACAGATAATTTACGAACCAGAAGTATTTGCCAAAGCATTTGCAAATAATTCTTATCAAAATCAGATAAAGAAATTACTTGAGACTAAGAAATATGATGTTTTTCTTGATGTAGGTGCTGCTTGGGGGCATTTTGCTATAATTGGATCTAAACTTTGTAAAAAAGTTATAGCTTTTGAACCTCAACCTTTTAGGTATGGTTTCTTATTGTATAATTGTAGACATTTGTTTAATGTTGATTGTCGTTATGAGTTTGTAACTTGTGAGGGAGAGATTCCTACAATGGGTGGTCTTGAAGAGATGTGTGAATCTAGACATGATCAACCTTATAATGTAAAGACAATAACACTTGACGATTTAAATATTAAACCAGATGAAAAAGTGTTAGTTAAACTTGATGTGGAAGGAAGCGAATTAAAAGTTCTTAAAGGGTGTCCAAATTTAATAGCTAATCCTAATGTAGATTGGATTATAGATGTTCACCATCATCAAAAAATAACTTCAAAAGATGTAAAAGATTTTTTTAAGAACAAAAATAATGTTGATCTAGGAACAGATCATATATGTTCTGTATTGGAATTCATAGGTGTTAAAAATTGATTATAACATCCACCACATTAATTAAATCAAGAATAGGGAATGCTAAAAGAATAGTTAATGATTTAATGAGAGGTTCTCTTAAACCAGATAAAATCTTTTTTTTTATAAGTGAAGAACCTCATAACATTGACGAGGGAATTAAACCAAAAGAAATACCAGTAATCAACAATCCAAAAGTTAATTTTATATACACAAAAAACATAGGTTCTTTAAGAAAAATAGTTCCTATACTTAAAATGTATTGGTGTAAAGAGGGTATAAGAATAATCCTCTATGATGATGATTTTGGAATTCCTCTAGATAGTCTTAAGAATTTAATTGATTATTCTCAAAACATAAATCATAGGTTTCACGCTTGTGGGATGGCTGGTAATTTATATAATAAAGGAAGAGATCGTTCAAGATTAAATGCAATAGAAAAAAACATAGGGAGAAGTATTGAACTTGGTTGGTTATTAAAACAACCGAAACAAGTAGATTTATTAAGTAGTGGTTTAGGATTATTAGTTAAACCAAAATTTTTCCATAAGGATATTTTAGAATGGGAAAAATATCAAGAAGAATTTAGAGTCACTACAACAGACGAACATTTTGTTAATTATATGTTAGCTAAACAATGTATACCTAGATTTGTAGTTCCTGTTGGTAGCTGTCCTCAGGCATTACCACATAAGAAAGTATTATCAGAAGGATTACTAGCTAGTCGCTATAAGCATAAACAATCTCAAGCTTGGCATGAAAAAATAATGGAGTGGAATAAATGATAACAGCTATAATTCAGAGTTATAGAAGACAACCTAATATTCCAATTATTATTAAAGCTTTAAGAAATCAATCTTATCCTCCCTCAAGAATAATAGTATGGAATGATAATGATGGTTCTGGAAAAGACTTACATAATCTTGGTAAGGATATTGAGATAATAAATACAAATACTAATAACAATGGAAACTACGGAGCTTTTCTATTTTCTTATTTAGCAGATACAAAGTACGTAGCTATAATTGATGACGATTATCCACCAGCTAAAGACTGGTTTAAATTCTGTGTAGATAATCAAAAAACTACTCCCGGAATATATGGTAGATTCGGAGTTATATTAACAGATAAAAGTTATGTAAACAGAAAAGTTATTTATGCTGGTGTAGGGGAAGTAAAGTTTAATAAAGTTGATATGGTAGGTCAGAGTTATTTCTTTCCTAAAGAAGCTGTATTACCTTTGTTTTCAAAACGACCACCACAGTGGCACAATAATGTTGATCTACACTTCTCCTTCCTAGCCAGGAAGAATGGCTGGAAACTATATGTACCAAAAGTTAATAATGTAGAACAACTTCCGTATGATAAAAAAGTAAAACTCCATTTCACAGATCATCAAAATGCTATGTTTACTACAGTAAATCATATTAAAAGAAGAGATGATTATGTAAAATGGGCAAGTTAAAGTTTGGTTATTACGGTAATTTTAGTACAACTCATCAAACTGAAGTGTACATTGCTGACGCTTTAGAAAAAGCTGGACATAATGTTGTAAGAATAAATAGAGATAATAGTAATCTTATTGATTGTGATTTTGTTTTATTTGCTAAACTATATAAGAATGATATTATTGTTAAAGCAAGAAAAAAAGGAATACTGTCTGTTTGTTGGGTATTTGATTTGTATAGAGGTTCTCCTTTATACGATGGTAAGAAGTTAATACACTATGAAGCTGATATAGTTATTACTACTGATGGTGATGATGAATACTACACGGTAAGACAAGCTGTTCATAAACTTGAAAAAATAATGATAAAAGGAAATAAAATATATGATCTTATATTTGTCGGAACTCCTTACAGTTTTGGAGGAAGAAGAGAAATGATTGATAGGACAAAAGCTAAAATTATAAGAGATAAAAGAGGTCTTGAATTAAATAAACTTCTTGGACAAACAAAAATAGTTTTAGGTGATTCATATCCAGCATCTAATTATTGGAGTAATAGGATTTATGAAATAACTGGAAGAGGAGGATTCTTAATACATCCTAAAGTTGAAGGATTACCAAAATACATTCCTCAATTCGAGAGAGGAAAAGAAAAAGAAATGATAGAATATTATCTATATAATGAAAAAGAACGAGAAGAATTACGCAAAATACAATTTAATAAATGTCCTACGTATGATGATAGAATAAAAGAATTAATAAAAATAATAGTGAAATAAAATGCCAAGATTTAATTTTAATGAATGGAGAGAAAAGTACGATAAATATACATTTGAACAACATAAAAAGATAAACAACAGATTTGAATCATTGTATCCTAAACAACAGAAATTTGTAACTAAAGAAGTTGGTAAATTTCTTAAAGGTATTACTAAAGCAAAAGTATTAGAAGTAGGTGGATGGAAAGGAGAATTAGCTTCACAAGTTTTATCAACAAACAAAGATATTATTCTATGGCATAATTATGATATATGCTCCAATGCTATTGATAAAAACATATGTAAGGATGAAAGATTTAAAGGTATTGTATTAATTGATTTTGTTTGGAATCTAAATATATTTAAAGAATATAATGTTTGTGTACTCTCCCATATTATAGAACATATAAAGAAAAAAGAACTAATAAAGTTTTTTAGTAAAATAAAACATATAAAATATATTTATATAGATGCTCCTTTAAATGATCCATATAATAGGATGAAGTGGAAAAATTATTCTGGTACTCATATATTAGAATGTAATTGGAATGATATAAAAAATATTTTAAGAAACTATAAAGAGAATATTATAACTAACACCACAGTAGAAAAATGGCAATCTACTTCTAACCCATCTTGTATTAGAACATATATTCTAAAAAATAGTTAACATCATCCTCTTCTTTGTTTACTATAGTCAACCTCGCAAGAATCTCCATCACAAAATTTATTTGCTTCGATTGCTTCGAGTGTTGATGCTTTGTTACCATTATTTTCTATTTTTTTTTCTTGTATTCATCTAAAACTAGTAAAATTTCCTCTGGAAATGAGATTAATTTATCTTTCATTTTTTCACCTAATATTTTGATACGAGTAGATTAATTCTACTCTAATCGTAATACGTTTCCTATCACAAAAATTTATGCCTCTCTTCGATCAGTTTAACTAGGGTGTTTTGAAATTATGCACTTTTATTAATTTTTTCTCTCATTCTAATGGTATTAGTGGTGTTTTAATCGTATAGATTTTTCTATATTCTCTCGATCCAGTTTTACAAATGGATTTTTATAATGAAATTTCCAAAAATTAATATTATATGGAAAATGATATTCTCCAGAAGCTTCATTAAAAGCTATAATTCCTTCTTTTAAAGCTTTATTAAATAATCTATTTTTTATCTCTGAGATTTTAATTCAACTCACCATAGATCTGACATTCCTTCAAATATATTCATAAGAATTTAATTGCCTCACGTAGATCTTTGAATGCTATTATTTCGTTCTTTTCTGAATTTAGTAACACACAAGGTAATGCATACGGAGACTTTGGTAAATTTTTATGATCTATAAAATAGTCTGTAGTTTTATAAGAGCTACTTCTAACACAAGTAATCCATTTTTCTTTTTCTGTCCAGTAGTGTTCTATACTAGGTATATGTCTATGACCTGCAAATCCAATGTCAAAACCAGCTTTTATTCTAAGAATATCTTTTATTCCGTGTGAAGGATTATCCCTAGACCATCTATTACATTTATGAGTTGCGTATATTTTGTACAGTTGTTTTCCTACTGTAAGATGAACGATACCGTTAAATCCCATCCATGAAGCTAGAGATTTTTTCGCTAAGTACTGTGCGAAATCGAAACCGTCACTATCAAACATCCACTTATCGTGGCAACCTAAAATAATCCCTAATATTCTATCTCCTAAAGCTCTTACAACAAATTCAACTCTTTGTTTCTGTTCTGAAATAGGGATAACTTGTTCGTACATTCCTCCTCCAGGTCCCTTCTTTGAGAAGTTATCACAATAATCTCCCATCATAACAACATAAATATTAGAGTGTTCTCTAATAAATTTAACATCTAAACCTAATTGACCGTGTCGTGTGTGTGAACCACCTATGTGCCAATCTCCCCAAGGCACTACAATACATCTTTCATTTATTTTAGTATAAACATCATCATATCCTATTTTATCAACACAGTGTTTATCTGTTTCAATCATTGCGTCAACAAATTCATTTACATTAGAAAATTCAGTAAGTTCTAACCTTTTGTCTTGTGGAGTTTCATTAAGTAATTTAGAACTTAATCCGTGTCTTTCTTTTTCACTTAAAAATGTAGGATAAGAAACGTTTAATGAGTCTGCTGCTTGATACAGGAACTTGTATCCTTTGATAGCATTCTCGACATCTTCTTTATCAAGTGTTATTTTTTTTCTTCCTCTTTTTTCTTCACTCATTTTTATAATCTCTTTTTAAAAAATAATAAGTATGCTATTGCATTGTCTAATACAAAAATATTTTCATTACAATAACCTAATAATATATTACATTTATTACAAAGTAATCCTCTAATTTCACCAGTTTTATGATCGTGATCTATATCTAAATCTTTTTTAGTTTTACTATTTTCTATACCACAAATAGCACAACGATTATTTTGTGCTTTAAGTAAAGAATTATAATCATCTATAGATATTCCATAATCCCTTTTTAGCCTAAAGTCTTTTGTTTTTTCCTTGTTTTGATAAAGTTCTTTAAAACAACCTTTACATTCTTTTCTAAAACCTTTTCCTCTCTTATAAAAGTATTCTTTAGTTAATGGAAAACTTCTTTTACACTTGGAACAGATTCTATAATTTTTCATCTTGGTGATCATCTTATGTTAACCCATATATTTAAATATATTTGATACACTTTTAATTATGCACCATATACTTTGTTTGTTTTGCTTTTTCTTCATTCCATACCCATCTAATAGGGCTACGATAGTCTGAGATGTAACCGTCTAAGTACAACTTTCTAACTTCTGATTTTAATATATTAAATGAACATACATCACTTGTAGTATCTCTTAGCGATGATAAACTACAAGCTTTAGCATTCTTAATGGTTTCCATAAGAATTTCTCTTACAGAAACTAATTTACCTACGTACATATTGTCATAACTAACTAGCTTTGCTTCCTCTAGCATTTTATCTTCATCACGCATTGCTCCCGGAAGTATATAAATCTCTACATTTTCTCTAAGGATTCCGTCTGGTGTAATAGCTATATTCTGTCTAGCTCTACCAATTCCTTGTTTCATTTCTGAAGTAGTCATTAATTCATTCAACAAATCAACATCCCAGTCAATTACATTATGCATTATTTCCAATTGTAATGGAGGGATATTAGCTTCGTGACTTACTATACAAGTATCACATGATTGGTAAAACTCATTTCTTGATCTTAGGTTATAGTATATAGCAAATTGATAATTCTTCTTTTTATAGAATACATTAAGATAATCTTCAATTACTTTCTTTATTCTTTTATTTGAGCATATTAAAACTGCTCTCTTCTTTCTTTTACAAATTTGGGCAATTAGCTCACATAATCTAATTCCAGTTTTTGATATTACTTTTTTATTATCAACAACATTAATCCATGTAGCTACTGGGTATCTACCGTTACTCCTCAATTGATATAAATTTTTGTATTCCATATCTATTTTAGTATGTAAACATTTGTCATTCAACAATATGTTCCACGCATTAATATCTGCTGTAGCGTCAAGAGCTATTATTGGAACTGGTAAATTTTTAAAGTAATCAATGTTAGATGTAGTAATGTAAATTCCTGGTCTACTCCATCCATCCCAAGCGTGTCTATTAATCATCCATTTAAGTTTTTCAAGTTCTGGATTTTGTTGATAAATTATTTTAATGTTAAATAAAATTTGTTTAGGTGGTACTTTTATTACGTTATGTGAAACTAATGTTAAAAGATTTGTTTCATAAGCTTCATAAAATTTATCTAATTTGTACCCTCTATTGTGTTCAATTAAGCTTTTTAATCTTTTATATCTTATACCAATATGATCTGTAGATAGTGCTAATTCTTCTAAAAAAGTCATAACAAACCATTTTTCATCACAATCATTCATATAATTTAAAACATTTCTAAGATCATCAATATCCTTTCTTTGAATTATAACTTGGTTAAATAAACATTGGAAAGGAAACTCATCTATGATTATAACGTCATAATAATTGTACATTTGTCTTTGGTCATATTTCTTACTAAACAAAAAAGTCTGTAAATATGTTGGTATATGTGCGTGTACACCTGCCCACGACAATGGAAAAGATTCGATTAAATCTTTAGTCTCGTAATAAGGACAACCGTTATGCCTATACGGACAGCGTGTTTCACAAAATGGAGTAATAGAAACACCCATCTTAAGATAATCTTTATACTCATCTGCGAAACATACTCCCTGTTGATCCTTTCCTTTTAAGTGTATAAAGTCGTAATTCCTTAATTTTGAATACTCTAAATTCTCCTTTATTATATCGTGAAAAGGAGCAAAATACATCCACGTATAACCAGCCTCATCAATTGCTTTCATTACAGATACTGATTTACCAGAACCTGTGAAAGATTGAATTACTAAATACTGTATAATCTGTTCAAGATCACATTCTCTAATATGGTTAACAGACCTATTAGATATTATTTCTCTTATTTCTTCAAGCGTAGGTGACTTCATTTTAATCTATTATATAATTATCTTTTCTATATTTTTTAGGTGTTTTAAAATGTTTTTTACAATTCCAACACCACATACTCCAAATTGGATTATATAAACCTCTTTTAGCATTCATGCTTATTGTGTCTTTTTTACATTCTGGACATATAATTCCTTTTCTTTCTATGAATTTATTGCATTCAAAAGAATCCCAATCACATTTAGTGCATCTACTACATAAGCTACCAGCTCCCCAAGCATAATCCATATGATTATGGTGATCTTCTCTTTTATGTCCACATACGCATACATCTTCAGCCATTACAAAAACCATTCTTTAAATCTTTCTTCCCATACTTTTCCTACTTTAGGAATCTTCTTTAATTTTCCTTCTGCTAAATCTAAACTAAACTCAAATGAATTCTTATATACAGAATATACATTTTGAGCTGTTTTTATATTTATTCCTTTAACTCCTCCTATCAAAAGCCTCATAAACTTAGGTAGTGAATCATCTATTGAATGATACCTTAATCTTATTTTAGGCTCTTTACCACATTTCTGGTCGAAGTACTTGAGCATTCTTATGAGAGTTGTAACATCATTTACTTGAATGAAAGTACCTCCGTACTGCATTACTGTAGCAGGTATTGATAATATTTGACCAACTCTACTCTTGTTATCTGGATCAAGAATCAATTCCTCGAATGATCCTTCAAATACAAGAGCCCAATTGCTACCAAAGAATGACTTCAGTTTCTCTAGTTGATCGTATAACTCGTTGTTGGTCAAAGAACTTACTAGATTTTGTCCTCTCTTTCTTTCAATAGCCCAATTGTAATTAATACCAACAATGTCTGCTACCCTATGTTGTTCATAACCTTCTTCATCACAACACTCTTTTGGTTCTTCTCCAGTTATATATATGTGACCACATCCTTCGCATACAGAAAATCTTATTTGTTTCTTCAAATAGTCTACCCTCATTAAATCAAAGGCATCAAAGACATAAGGTTTCTCACCTGAGTCTATAATATACATTTTTTATAAACACCTCTTTTTTTATCAAAAATAATATTTCCTTTATTAAATTCTTTCATAAATAATTCTTTAGCAATATCTTTGAATGATTTATGTGATACTTTTATATGAAAAGAAGAGTCTTTACATAAATATAGATTTTCAATTCTATTATCTAATCTATCATAATTTATGTGATGTACTCTTTCTTCTTTTAACAAATATCTTCCTAAGTATTCTTCCATTACTAATGTATGTTCAGCTACGCATTTAGCTATATTAGCTCTTGGATGATCAGGTTTATATAAATGTCTATATCCATTAAAATATCTAACACCTTTAAATACAGCATTTCTATTTCCAGTATTAGCTTTTGACATTTTTTCTTTACTTTCTTGTGTATGGTGTGTTCCTAATTTCATAATTCTTCACTCATTTTAATTTCTCTCCTATTAAAAAGTCTCTACTAAAAAGATCCAGATTTGATATAGGTTCTCCTGTTATTAAATAGTAAATATGTTTAAGTGATTCAGCATTTTCATCTAATTGTCCTGCTTCATCAATTCCAATATCAATACCTAATAGTTGTTGCCTAAAATCTTCTTCATCTTTATATCCTCTTTCTAAGAAAGCTTCTAATATTTTGAAGATTACATCATAAGAACTTCTAATATATCCTTTCTTTATATACTTAAATGTTCTTAGTAAAGAAGATAAAGGAAAATCATTTTCTTGTACACCACTGTATTCGGAATAACCTAATATTCTAAATTTAATAAAATCAGGAGAAACATACGTATCTACTACTTCAAATACAGGAGGAAAATTATCCATTGGTTTAATTATCCCATCACTATATTCTTGTTTTGGTATATATCTCTTAAATTCAACACCTATTTTACAATGACCAAAATCAAATCTCTCGACAGTATCTTTAAGAGTACTGTTCCAGAATTTACACAACTGTATTTTTATTCCGTTAATTTTATACGTAATAGCATTTGATGTTTCCCATATTTTAGCATTAAACTCTGAAGATTTCTCTCCTCTTTTATGCGTAAAAAACCTATCAAAGTCATGTTCTCCTACTGGAAATAAATCGTAATCGTTTGGTTCTTCTGGCTGAAGAGCTCCTCCAGCTATATAAAACTTTTCTAATCCTAATCTAGCGAATGCAAAACGATTAGATCTTACTCGATAATCTATTCTATCTCTTATTTCTTCTCTTAATTTTTCAATTATTTCTTTCATTTTCTAACTCCTCAATTTTTTTCATTACATCATTCCAATTCTTCACCCTAAGAACATTAACATAATCGTTAATATCCCATTTTTTATTCCAAGGCTCTTCGTACAATAAAAGAATCCTATCTGGATAATTAGACATATGCTCAATCATATTTGGATTGTCATCAATATACACATCAAACTTATAATTAAGTTTATTGTCTGGTATACTAAGCCTAATTAATTCCAAATATTCAAATCCCTCTTTTATATCTTGAGTTTCTAATTTTTTCTTTAATTTTTCAATTGTGTTTTGGTTTTGTGTTAATATCTTCACATTATGCTTCCCCATTAAGAGAAATAGATAATGGTTTATATTCTCATCCAAAAAAGGATAATCATCTATTCTCTTTAGAGTTTTTGGATATACTGCTTCAAATCTTTTTTGAGGAAATTGAAACCACTTTGTACATTCTTCAAAAATTAAATTCTCGTTATAATCTTCATTATAAATATCGAGAAAAATACTTGTTAAATCCCAAACAACTCCGTCTAAATCAACTGCAATATCCATTGTTTTTCAACTTTTCTAACATTTTTGGTAAATCTATATTATGTTTTATAGTGCATTTATTACAAAAATACTCTTTATCTATAATACACCAACAGGCTAAACACCTAGTTTCTTTATTCTTCATCATTCATCATCTATATGTTTTAAAAAACCATCAACAGAAAAATCTCCAGTTTCTGTTACATATTTTTTCCACATTTCTTCAACCGTTCCTTTTAGTTCTGGAAAAAGAATATCAAGAGTAGACCAGAATGATGTCCAAGCAGTCTTTCCAAGTTGTCTATGATTAAATGTCATTTTTCCTTCACGTTCATTAGATTCTTTTTTTTGTTCTTTCATTTTAATCAATCCTATAAAATAAATTTCTGTAATTTAAACATTTATTACAATCAAAAGGACAGTATCCGAGAGCTTTTAATTTTGTTGGATTAAAGGTCCACTGACCACGATAAGCATATTTCGTCTGACCTTCTATAGCTGAGTGTACACCCTCTGCTCCAAGAAGAGCTACAATTACTGTCACACAATCTACAAAACTTAGATTTACTATCGCTTTTAGGTACTTTATTAGCTCTATCCTTAAGGAGTTGCCCACATGCCCCATCCCAATTATCGCTTTCATCGTGTCGCAAAAATCATCAACTACCCATCCATATTTTTTAAGAATTTCATCAGCATCAATTGTCTGTGCTTTTGATAAATCAATTTTGAGTCTCTTTAATTTTATTTTATTCTTATCTATTTTACATCTACTAAAATTGTTAGATTTAGTACCGTAAATATATCTTTTCTTATATCTTGGTTTACTAGCTAATCTTTTTATTTCATCATAATTTAAATATATTTCTTTTTGTTTAAGAGGAATACAAAAACATCCTCTGTATTTCTTAAAATTATAACTATTAGTGACTCTCATCATTCTTGAGCTATCACCTATAGTCGATACGTCTATACTAATATCTAATTCATTGCTTAAGTTTAATTCAAAATCTCTTAGTTTTAAAGCGTGACCGATAGCTGAAAATATAAAATAAAATCCACCACCACTAAACCTATATTGTCGTAGTAGGTCTTTTTCTTCAGCCCACTCTTCTAATTTCCTTAGATCATCTAGTGCTTTATGTGTATATGATTCAAACTCTTTTCCTTCTACTTTTGTTTTCTCATAGGAGTCTAAATCAAGGACAACACGATCTATTATTGCTTTCTCGTAATTAGCTCCTGTGTGTGTTTTACCACTCAGAAAGTCGAACTTTTCTTCAACATCTCTAAACCAGTAAATAGAATGATAAACATTAGAGTAGGATTTGAATTTATTAATGTCTCTGATTGCATCTCCTTCATCATCAAACAGCTTCCTAAAAGGAACTCTTGATGATGCTCCTGTTTCGATATACACACCTAATATAACCTACTTTATTTTTCCTTCTTTTTTAGCTTTGTGATACAACTCTATTTCTTCTATACATTTATCAATCCTATGACACTTTTTATAACCACAAACATCTTTATCAAATACAAAAACAGGATGTTTAACATAATAGTTGTTGTGTTGAACAGTTCTTAGATCATTTACAGCTAATAATACTCCTTTATGACTAGCATAATTGAATTCTTTTACTGCTCGATAACCTTTATCACCGTTAAGATAATAAAAACCAACTAATATATCTCCTTTCTTAAAGAGTTTACCCTCTTTGAAAATTTTATATTTCTTTTGGAGGCTTGTTAGGTATTTTCCTTTACTTTTTAGGGTTTGTTTGTAACTCATATCATCTTTCTTTACATACCAAAATCCTTCACTATTAAGAAACTCTAATGCTTCTTCACTTATTTGCCATCCAGAAGACAGTAAATAAAGTAAACCGTAAAAATGTATCTCCTTCATTAAGTCTGTCCTTAAATCCCAATCAAACATTTTACCAACGTCTTTATGTTCTCTAATAGCTTTAGGTACGTTACCAGTCTTATAGTCATAAATGGCTATCTTCTTGGTTTTGTCTGGCATAACCTCTATATTTATTCTATCAATTGTACCAAACAAATGACTACCTTCGTGCTCAAGTCTTTTCTCTATATGTATTGGTTTAAAACATTCAAATATTTCTTCTTTATTATTCAATAAAGTGTTTAACCTTAGCCATCTTTGTGTTTCAATTGTGGCAAAATTAGATAATATGTTTTTATACTTCCCCCAAC
>SDBT01012759.1_pt1 | contig 13490 bp, 9 predicted proteins | sample 2277101 | NCBI WGS metagenome assembly SDBT01 (sample SAMN10404973, study PRJNA504765) | marine sediment metagenome | isolation source: marine sediment core GS10_PC15, 103 cmbsf | place: Arctic Ocean: Southern Knipovich Ridge | collected 2010
TAGTGCTGCACAATCAATGAATTTCCAAATATCCTTCGCTTTGGAAAAAAAGAGATTCCACGTTCTCTCCCTTACTTCGAGTAAGGCTTCAGATTCAAGTTTTATGATCTCCTCAAGATGAAGCTCTCCTCTATCTGCTATATCACAAATAGTACTGATGACAAATGGATTTCTGTGAGTTACATTGATTATACTTCGGACTAGCTGTGCATCCATTACACCTCTTTTATCAAGTAACATCTTACAGCTTTCTTCATCTAGCTCGGAGATTTCCTTATCATATCTCTGAATTGATAGACTCTCGGGTATATGGGGTAATGACCGTCCAGAAACTAAGCCTACTGTTCCATTAAGTTTGCTGAGAAAGACATGCCACTTTTCAGCCTGATTCAGTTTTATTCCATATTCCGGATAGGGAGTTTCATCATAATTTAGCGAATTGATATGCTCAAAAGAATCTAGCATTATCAACAAAGGAAGATCTTCTCGAGTCGGAGATGAATTTAGATCTGCAGCCATAGATTCTAGGAATAAGTTGAGCGTTTGTTCAGGATTATGTACCAAGAGTTCTAGTATCTTTGTTCCATATGCTTCACCAAGCATATCTATGAACCACTGTTCTAGCGATTCACAATGTTTTGTAATCAACTGATTCAATTTCTTACCTGCAGTTGATATTGCGTTGGCTATCTTGACTACAGTATTAATTTCCGGAATCCATACAACGAGATCTTTTACCCATCCTTTGCTTTCTGGTTTGGCTGGTTGGATTCCTTCCAAAAACCAGAGTCGGATATCTCTGAGGTGATTGAATCTTGGTGTATCAAAACCGATGTAGCGAGCTCTTATTGATATTGTATTCAGAAGAGTCATCATATCATGCTTACTACAATCAACAAAAATTGAGTACTTGTGTATTTTATCTAACTCCTGCAGAATTGCTGTTTTTCCTATTCCACCCATTCCATCTATTCCCAGTATAATCCCTCTACCTTCACATTTCTGTAACCAGCTGTCAACCCATGCAAGTATGTCCTTTCGACCGAAAAATAGTCTCTCGACTTGTGTTAGCTTCACTATGTTACAGCCCCAGTTCATCTTTGAGGAGTCAACCAATTATACATTTCTATCTATTGTGATTGAGTACTTCGTATTGTTTTCTCCTAATTTTATTCTAACATGGGATCAGAATGATTCAAGTCGATAACTGAACCAGTATTTCTAAAATCTAAAAATGGTAAGGTGGAATTTTGGATTCATTTAGGAAATAGCACGAAGATGATGAGAAGATTGGAGATGATCAGCTATATTGCAGAAAATGAGCCTCACTATTATGTTAATACAGTGAATTCAAATCAAGAAGGTATGAAATGAAAGAGTAAGTACATCTTCTAACACTTGGTTTAGTAAAGAATTCTAACTTAATTACAAAATGTTTATCAAACAGAGTCATTTCCATCTTTCAGTCAAACAAGGGGGACTCGTTGGACTAGAATAATTCGAAAAAATCGAATTATACAAAGAGGAAAATATGTAATGAGAATAAATACAGTAAGTATTCGTGGTTTTAAATCACTTCGAGATTTGAATATCGAAATCAATGATATGCTAGTATTAATTGGAGCAAATAACGCTGGGAAATTTAACATACTTGAAGCTCTCGATCTTTTCTTCACTCCATCCAGATGCTCTGTTTCTTCTGATATGTTTTATCAGCTAGGTAATGAAAACTGCGAAGAAATCGAAATTACGGTAGAGTTTGAACAATTAACAAATGCTGAGAAAGAACGCTTCTCAAAACATCTTGAAAGGGATAAATTCAGAGTTCGTAGAGTTGCTAGAAGGGAGCAAAGCGAGGATAATACCTTAGGCGATGGATCACTTGGACCGTTTCTTTCAGTAGTCCAGAAACCTAACGACCCTTTACTATGCAAAAAGAAATCTGAGATTAACTCAACATTCGTACAAGAACTTGAAGATAAATATAGTCTACCGTCGTATGTTCAAGGTATGAAGGGTGCAACAGTAACTAATGTTAAAGATAATTGGGAAACTCTACGTGAAGAATTATCTAAAATTGAAGGAATGTCCTCAGAATTTGAAGAATCGACAGTAATTGGATATCCTGCGGTTGCACAGGGAAATTTACCAAAGTTCCTATGGCTTCCTGCAGTAAAGGATGCTACTGATGAATTGAAAATTACACAAAAAACACTGTTTGGGGAAGTTTTCAAACAAATTCTAGATACAGAAGCTCTCGGTTTTGCAGCTACTGTTAGGGAAAAATTGGACGAGATACACACTGCACTCAACCCTACACGTAGTGAAGGAAGTATATCTGAATCTGATGCAATTAGTATATTCGAATCAGAGATCACAGAGCTTTATCAAGATCACATGCCAGATACTACAGTCCATCTTGGTTTTCATGTGCCGACTATGGAGAAGATATTGCTATCTGGTTCCATTATTCGAATTAATGATGGATTCTTGTCCACTCTTGAACATAAGGGTCACGGTGCCCAAAGGCTTTTCATGCTCTCACTTCTTAGGCTCTATGCAAAGAGGCTAGTTCTAAATTCAGGAGAGTCTGAAAGAACATTCATCCTAGCAATTGAAGAACCCGAGATATATTTACATCCACCAGCTCAAAGGAAACTGTTTTCAATTCTCAAGAGTATATCCTCACAAAGGCAGGTAATACTTTGCACACATTCTCCTTACTTCATAAATATGCCTGAGTATCGAAATATCTGCGTTGTAAGTCGGAGTAGGAGGGACCATCCGACGAGTGTTTTTCAAACGAATGAAGATTTGTTTAACGCTAGTGAAAGAGATGATTTCAAGCTAATTTCACAAATCGACCCGACACGTAGTGAGATATTCTTTTCAAAGAAAGTAATTCTAGTAGAGGGTGATACAGAGCGTCTTACATTACCTATTGTAGCTGAAAGAATGGAGATTGATTTTGCATCTGAAGGTGTTACTGTAATAGAATCTGGAGGTAAAACCATTATCCCCTTTTTTATGACAATTATGAACACTTTCAACATCCCTTATCTTGTCATTTATGATGAAGATCCCTTTGAAGAACCAGATGATATCACTGCTTTGGATGAAGTAGAACGGTCAAAACTTTCAGGAAAGAGAAGAATATATGCATTCAATGAAAGAATTGAAACTGAAAAAGGTGATAATGGACATACACTGATGGTTTCGGGTGATTATGAGAAGCTACTAGGTGTATCGAGGAGTCAATCTGATAAAAAAGGAAAGAGTCTTGCTGCTTATCGGAAACTCAAAGAAATTAATCTATCAGATATTGACTCGGGTTTTCTGGATTCATTCAAAGAATTTCTAGAGGGAAACTAGGTGGCTACTAGAAATATTTCTTCTTCGACTATTAAATTACTATTTGGTCGAAGCGGTGGATTATGCGCGCTCTATAAACAAGAATACTCTCGGGATGTGCAAGGAGCTACATCTTTACATGCAAGAATCTGTCACATTAGAGGACTAAATCAGGGTTCAGCGAGGCATGATTCTAAATAATCGAAGAATGACTTGATACAATTTTTCAACTTCGAGTTCAGCTCACCCATGCGGCAAGTTAAACATGGGTCGCCTGGAATAGGTGCTACAAAGTCTTCAGCTTATGTCCCATTGAAATAGAAAACGAAGTGCTCTTTTCTCGAAGAAGAGAAGAGCTATTCTTTCACTTTTCCAAACATATCCTGTAAAATTAAATACTAATGTTCCTATTTCTAAAATCTTCACGAACTTTTCTTTCCAGCTCTGGTTCGGATTTAACCCATCGATCTACTTTCTCTTTCTTCTTCTTAATGAGCACCCCGAATTTCAAAGTTCCTACATGCACCAACCTTTCTAGCAAATGCATCAAGCCTCTCCAATCTAAACTGCGAATGATTTATCTCAATGCTCAGCTTGGTATTTTAATGAATTGTGTAATGGAGGTGTTTAGCTTTTGAATATTGAAATTGACACATATGTACCAAATTGTAAATTGAGCTTTGATGCTCTTGATGAGAACTTCCCCCACCTTATTCAACGAAAGAAAGATCCCGCTGATGCCATATATGGTCGAGTTCTTACTTACCCAACTGAAGGCTCACCAGTCATCGAGTGCTATCAGTATATCCTATTTTGGAAGCTTCAGAAGCTTCCAAAACATGAATTCGATTACGGCCCACTATTTGTCTATAGGATGAAAGACCAGAATATCATCGTCTATGATAAGGGACACTATGTAGTGGAGCGGCGACATGTTGCACCATTTGAATTTGTAAGTCTCAAAGTCAAAAACCCTTGGCATTCTTTCAAATCTACCATAGATGCCAAAGTAGCAGAAAATGAATCCCATATGATCATTCCACTCAGTGATGAAATAATTACAGGGTGGTGGAATGAAGAAGGACGAAAGAGATTCAAGATTATTAGGAACCTGATAGACCCCTTGAGGTTGTTTGGTTTTCATGATTTTGATGACCCTCCATTCTCTTTTCTTGATCTTTTTGCAAAAGAAATGGCATCAACACCTCCAACTATTCGACGTGACGTCAGTAGATCTAAGGAAGGATTCTTCGCTCATCATCTAGCGTCTTGGGATTGGGGGCCCTTACCTCATCATCCAATCTCAGAAGTGCTTGAAAAGATTCAACTTCGCCCTGAAGTAGCGAGTACAAAGTTCCTTCTCCACCTGGAATCATCGGACAGAGAAGAACTCATTTCTGCGTGGGACAACGTGAGAATTTCTGAAGTTGACAATACAGCGTTCGATGGAGAGTGACTCTTCGAGTAGGAGTTCACGAGCTTAAATCGTTCATACAACACAGGAGTACATGACCGCTCCCAAGCGTTGCCCAACCTGCAAGTCCACCCAACGAGTCACTCAGCTCTGCCATCCCATTGACGAGCATATGAAGTGGGCAGGCTGGACCTATACTCGCGAGAGCATCCCCCATTTCAAAGTGAAAATTTTACGAGTTCAAAAGGCACCATCCAACACTGAAAGATGGTATCAGAGAATGCTCATGGATTCATTGTTGACCCTTTGATTTCTACATGATGGTTCCTGATACCATATTCACAGGAGCAATCACGATGCCAACTCTACTCATGCAGAGCCCCCTTCAAAACTTTTCAAATCTAATCCTTAGTTACTTCATTGAGATTTGGGATTTTCTGCTCTTCATTGGTCAGATTTCTGGTGTGATTATTGTACTCATTGGAGCTATCCTTTGGTTCACTGAAACCAACCAGAATAAGGGAAAGGGGTTAGTGTTCAGTGGTGTTATGCTATCTATTGTGATAGAGTATTTTGTGCTCTTTCCACCAAGTTTCATACTTGTGTGAAGATTGCAAAATTATTTATGAAAAGAAAGAAACCACTATCGTTGATCGAATGGGTTGCGCAGGAGGAATTAGACTTTGAGCATTTCAGTCAATGAAGAAGGTCTAAAGGATTGGGACAGAAGGATGAATAGGCTAATCGTAGGAATAATCTCAATTCTGACTTTAGCAAAATTCTGGATAGCACTATATATTGATTGGCAACCTTATTTGATAGGCCCAATTGGGTTATTCGTGGGGTTCTATGTTGCATTTACAGTTTTTATTTACAGTTCTCTCTTTAGAAAAAGTCAGCTAAGATATGATTATTCGGATATAGTCACACGACAAAGAGGACTAATCTTCCTAGTTTCATTCGTTCTTGCTTGGAGCGTATTGCTAATTTCCTTATTGACTTTCTATGTTAGTGGTTCTTATCTTGCTCTCCTATTTGGGATTGGAGTTGTTGCATTACTGATGTTGTTTGGAAAAACTTTGCTTCAATGGAAATTCGCACAGATGATGGTTAACAATGGAATACTTCAACAAAACCAAATTGCTTCAAGATTTATCAATGATAGATGGATTGTTACGGCATTTCCATATTTTTGCACTTTTGGTGCATTTCACCCCCTTTTTGCAGTATTCCTACCACCTATCTCTGAAATGAGTCCAGACCAATTTACATATTTTACAAGTTCGCTTTTGTTTTTGATACTCGCTGTTGTTACTATCTTTCTTGCAATGATACTCGAACCACCGAAGGAAACTCCAACTACTTATTCAGTTCTTGTTTGGTTTTATAGACGGAATCGAACATATACCATAATAACTCTAATTGTAAGAACTTGTCTGCTGAGCGTGATGTTCCTTTCTCAGCTAATTGCAATATTACCGACTATCCCTACAGTTCTCCTTTGCGTTTCAGTCCTTGTGATGATTGAAATTTATGATAGGTACGAAGTAAAGAAAAGAATAGAAAATCTTGGATTTGCTGAAAAGGAAAAGCAACCGTGGTCTTCAGAATCTTCTCGGAAGGAAGATGATGAGAATAGATAGATCTGCCTGAATGTTCTTAATATATTCAAGGATAACTAGCAGAGAAGAAGCAATCAAATTCTACATATCATATTTCTTTGGTGAGGGTTTTATACATCATGACGATTCTACAACATTTGCTACTTATCGTAATCACCATACAAAAAATAATGCTTCTCTGGTTTATATTCACTCTACTTTAATGTAGGACCATGATGGAATTGCTTCTTGAATCTTATTACATTCTGATTGGTCTGCAATACAATTGTCCAATATTACTCTGAGTGATTTTTTCTCGGTTGGTAATCCATGTTTAATAGAGTAAAAAACAATATTACGTAAAACTGCAGCAACTATGCTCTGACCCCAGTTTGCCCAACGGAAGAGATCATTTTTTTCCAAGTACTCGGTAGATCCGTGTAGTATTTTGTTCCTGAGATTGAAGAAATGACGAATATCTTGTAGAATGCTTTTGTAATCAGATTTAACGTTTAACAATGGTAAGATAAGATAACTGGTGACTGGTCCAGGTGAATTAGTCAGTGTTTCAAGACTTACTACTAAATCAATAATAGAATCTTCTTCAAATGGCTCTCCAAACGATTTATTGAACCAACTCAGTGCACTTTTGAATTTTTGATTGAAAATAGTTCGTTTACAATCTTCAAATGAACTATATGCTTTCCAGAAGTCTCTAAGATGACCCAACCCAAATGTGTGTTTTATTGACTGGCTTGGTTTCTTCTTGCCTTTGTTTGTTCCGCCTCGTTTTTCATATTCACTGAACTCAAATTCAGGTCTGATTCTTGTGGGTTTTAGCTGAAGAAATGAAGGTGTCTCATCAGGAATTGATGTGTCTAGTATACCTGGTTTTTCACTACTAGATAACCGAATGCAGGAAAGCACCTTCCCCATCTTTGAATGAATTCTAGGGATTGCTGGAGGGAAAAACTCGTAGAATGTGTCTGCACGCTTTTGATCTATATCTTCAGGTGTTTCCATTTCCCAAATCTCTAGAATTGGCGGCTTTGATTTAATTATTGGAATTCTGTCAAAGTATTCAACAAAAGAACTCAATGGACCTCTTGCAATTTCCTTTGTTAGTAGTAAATGACCCCATTCAAGTTGTGTTGTTTCTCGTAATCGAATACCATTATCCAATAGTATGGGTTTCTTTGGCAAAGGAAAGACGAAACCATGCAATAAACAATAACCATAGTAGGTTCGTTCACCAACATCTTTTGGGATGGAACCAGATCTTAGGTCTTCTACCAACCACGAGGCGGCTTCACGATGATTTGGAACTATGCGACGGAATTCGGTATGATCTGAATGATATGTTGTGCCATGTGTCCATCTCCCTGTAAGCCCAAAATCTATGTACTTGAATAGAGCCCATAGAATACTCTCTTCAAGTAGCTTTTCACACAAGAATCCAGTTCTCTTAATTGACCTGATAGTTTGTACTAAATCGGATAATGTCTGTGATGGATGAAATTGTAACCATTTTTTTGCTGCTGAAAAAACACTTAGTATACTCCGAGATGGGTCATCCCAGAGTTCTTGCATCTCTTGCATTAAGCAAAGAAAGGTATGATAGATGTATTCGAACAGCTTACTTTGAGCTGCAGTGCTCAGATACCCTGCATCCTTATGTTCAGCCCCCTCATAGATAATTCCAGCTTGCAGATTTTTTTTTGATAACTTACCCAGTTCAATTGTAAGAAATTGATCGAGATTGAAAATATCAGCTGCTTGAACACGATTAATCTGATAATAATCAGCAATTTCTTGAATTTTTTCTAGGATAACTTTCTTAGGTTTAGGTTTGAAGAACAAATACATGTCTATAAGTTGACTTACAATCTCAGGGATATTCTTCATTAGTTTTCCTCCAATTACATTAATCACTTTCCCAAATAATACGGATTGTCTGCACTTACATTCCAATCATCGAAACCAAGTTGCTGAAGAATTACTTTAAAAGAATCCAAGCTATTCAAGAACATTGATTCTCCAAAGAATGTAAAAATGATACGTGGACTCTCTAATGTTTTTGCATACCAATTCTCAAATTTACTAGCAACGATAGATGCATGAACTTTGAATCGATCTTTGTACTTAATCATACGAAAAGGGTGAAGAAACGTAAGCGCCTTTACAGAATAATTTTCGGAATCCTCAAGGACTCTATTAATTGGCACAATGCAGATATTATTGTCTTTTGACAAATCGACTAATTCAGTAAAAGTGATAGTATTGAATGTCACTGAATCAACAAAACTTATTCCCATAAACAATTCCCGGAATAATGTTTTGCTGTTATCGTTTAGTTTGTAATAGTGAAATCCCCTACCTATTTGCATTATTATAGAATTTCTTAGATATTCCCTAATAACCCATGGAATTGATAGAGTTCTAAGAATCTGATATACATAATTCGCAGCAATATTTTCAACCTCTCGAATTAGCCAGTCATATGCAGATTTTCTTACCTTGTTTTCAACAAGGTCAGATTTTTGAAGATTAAGATACATATCCCGACCATTAATTGATGCATCTATGCAGACTGAACCTTTCTCTAATTTCATCATTTGTTGATTTGTAGATTGTATATCCTGATTTAATGATATTAAAATAGAAATAAAGGGAGTTTTAGGTGATATTTTGCTAGTGAGGATTAGATTTCTAAAAGTAATTCTGTTTTCAAACCCAGAAATAATGCGTTCATAGTCAAAAGTTCTATTCGATAGCCGCATTGTCTTATTAAAAATAAACAAATCCTCACGACTTGCTGGAGATATTTCTGGGTGGGAATATCTTAGCTTAATCTTTAATCTCAAACAAGCGTTGAATTCATCAGTATCCACATTCTTTTGCGATGCTAAATGTATGTTTGTCTTTTCACTATCACATTGGATTTCTACCTTTTCTTCAAAGGAACCCCTTTCTATAGAAAGTATATTTTCATCCTCAAAAAAGTAGATAGGAATTTCACTATTGCCAAAGATGTTCGAAACAATTTCACTGATTCGTTCTTTAGACGGGAATGGCTTTGTATCATTTCTTGACTTCCGAAGTATCAATACTGTACCCTGTTCTAATTCGGAATTTGACAGTGGACCAATAGTTATTGCATAGTGAGGTGAGAAAAGAACGCGTCGAGGACTATCAACCTCCGTTTTCGTAATTACTTCAAATTCATCGCATATAAGGAAATAAGAAAAAATACCTATTCCATAATGTCCTAGAAGAGGAATATTCTCAATATCGTATAGAGTAGAATCCCCCTTAAACCATGGACTTTCATAATAAGTCGATCCGAGAACTTTCAAGTGATTCTCAATAACTCTAGGTGCCATTCCGCAGCCATTATCCCAAATCCAGATTTCATCTCCAGTATGTGCAATAGAAACAGAGTATTCAATATCGGGATGTTCTTTTTTATATAATGTACAAGAATCGAGAGCATTACTAATAGCTTCACGAATTACTACAACATCTTCATTTTGACCTTGGTAAAGATAGTTCGATAAGTATTTGAAAACATTTTTGTAGTCTGCATTTAGAATGTGATTAGAATCTGGATCTTGACCACTAACATGGAAATCATACGATAATTCTGAGGGTAAAAATATTCGATTCTTCCATCCATAATGTTTTGTAGATTCTATTGTTTTTACTATATCATCAACTAGATTGTAAAATCCTTGAGCGATGATAAGAGTACGATCATCCAAGGAATCTCTTGATTTCAGAACAAATTCATCTTTTTGGTCATCTAGATAGACCTTAGCTTTGCAAAGACTCTTGGCAAATTCAATTGTTTGTTTTTCGTCATCTGTAGGTAAAGAACTTCGAGAAACACCAAGATGTGTTACACGCGCCTCGTCTAAATCCATTTGATCTGCAACTCTAAGAACAGCACTAAGAAATTGATATTCTTCATTATCTCGAAGTTCATCACGCTTATTCATGGGTATTATTCTGTGTGCTTCAGCTACTGCACCAACGATTTTTTTTAGATGATGTGGAAAACAAGGGGCTATATCATCGAATTCTTTTGATTCTGTAATCCACAAATAGGACCGTTCGTGGTGTGTTGGTCTAACTACCTTCTCTCGCCAATCAATATCTACATGAAAACCTTTCTTTTTTGCTTCTTCGAGTTCTTCTTTAGAGATAGGTCCCATGCCGATATCATGCATAAGACAGGCACAAATACAAACAAATGCTTGTTCCTCACTAAGCTGGTTTAGTATACTTCTTTTCTCTAGTAGTTCATTGAAATACTTCAGGACCCTGAGGCTATGAGTTATACCATGGTCTGTGAAATCGGGAAAATATCTCTGAATTAGTGTAAGGCGAGCTGAAAATAGTGCATCCAAATCCTCAACACATTTCAAGAGTTCCTTTCCTAGTTTCTTATGCAATTTAGTCATTTGCAAATTTCTATCTCCACCACGATTTTTCACTCGATTTACTACTATAATGGGATATTATAATTTATTATATTGGGATAATGTTTCCTATTGATAGTTGTGAAGTCTTTCTCAAGTCCAATGAGACAGGTAAAGCATGGATCGCCTGGAATCGGAGCTACCAAGTCTTCAGCCTATGTCCACCTGAAATAGAAAACGAAGTGCTCTTTTCTCGAAGAAGAGAAGAGCTTTTCTTCACTTATTCAAAGTCCGATGAATGAGTTGAATTCATCCTGTGGATTCTGGCACAGAATAGTGTGTGTTATTTCCTTCAAAATTCAATTTAAAGGAGTTTAGTGCTGTGTTTATTGAGGGACTATAAACGATTTTCCGTTCATTGTGTTTTTCTATTCTTTCTCTTTTCTCTTCTATTGGTCGAATTCTAATCTCCATATCACCAAATGGCATAATGGTTACGCTGATATTGACTTTCATTTCCTTTACCCCATTCATGTCTATCTTAAACTTTTTTCTCTTTCCATCGTCCACCATATGTTCTTCCATTTACACCTATGACGGGTGATTGTTTGACAATTTGTTCTTGAATCAACTTTGGTAAATTCTGAGTTATCTCGCCCATAATTTGCTGTAGAATTTTTTGTGCCTCTTCTGGAATTTTTGTTGGGTCGATGCCAGCAGGTAGACCTAGATTCAAATTAATATTAAGTTGTGGATTTGGAGGAATTTGGCGGTTTCTCATGATATTTGTATTGATTTCAAAAACATCTAATTTCGATGTACTCTCAATAACCGCCAAAGGAATGTTTTCAATCTTGATTTGTTCCTCATCTGTATTTTCCAATTCTTCTTCAGGGTCGAATGATGATTGTCCAAATAATCCATCTTCATATTCAAGATATAGTGACCAAATAGCATCTTCTAGTTCTGGTTTTGGTTTTTCAATGTGTAACCCCAAATCAATTGCTTCTTGTCTGCCAATTGCATGACCATGAGAATACATTTTCTCTGTCAACGCTTCAATTATTGATGCAATTCTATCCTCATCAATTTTAGATTTCCTAGATGAGATTAATTTCCGAGCTACGAGTCTAATGTGAGAGTACTGTCTATTTACTGTACCAAGTGTTAATGGTGTCAGATGAGCAGCAAGTTGGGAAACTACCTTTGATAGAGCTTCTTGATCTGTGATGCCAGCTCTTTCACGCATAAAAGAAATATAGGATGAAACATCTTCTACACTTATTTCACGAGGGGGAATATTTGATTCACTTACAGTGGCTCTAACTAGAGTTGGATCAATAGGGCTCAACTCAGCTTTTCTTCCCATCACAATCTTATCGGATCCAAGAGTAATCATGGTACCAGCACTATAAGCTTTGTAAGGTATTAATACAGAGAACTCATCACAGAACTCTCGAATCATCGTAACAATTCTCCAAGGAACACTTACATCTCCTCCTTGGGTGAAAAGAAACAAATCAAATTTCTTTACTTTACCACCGGATTCCTCAAGTGATAATAGTTGTTTATACAAAGGCAGGACAGCATCTACTGCAATCGAAGCTGGAAATGGTCTTCCATGACTAGTATAATATACAATCACCTTTGATCCTCTAAGAGCTTCAATCTGAGAAATTAACTTTAAACGTCGATCTCGGTTATTCTTCATAATAATCCCCCAAGTGTCTTATGCTTTGTCCATAGTTTATTGTTTTAAATTCATTTATCCTAATCCTCTTCAAGCAGCATCTCCACAACGATACTAAAAACTTGCCGCATCTCTCAACTTCTTGCGAGTGAATTTCCAATTGGTAATTCAGGAATCGGAGCTACCAAGTCTTCAGCTTATGTACCATTGAAATAGATACGAAGTGCTCTTTTCCTTTTTGCAGGAAGAGAACTTCTCTATCATTTTATTGTCTAAAGTAAACTAGATGTTTATGGAAATACTTATTCCAGTATATCCAGTTACATACATATGGCAAGTATTCCTACATCTACGGTTATACAAATGAGAGAAAGGATTTTCCTACTGCCAAACTTAGTACTTTGGATTATGGTATGGGTACTCGAGTTCTTCTCTGATTTAGGAAACGTGTTGATCATTGTTCCCTTTTATCTATCACTTCTGTGTATGAGCTTATTCGTGATTTATGACAGAGAGAAGAGTGGTGGCTGGTCAGCTGCAATGCGGCCACTATGGGAAAGTACTCCCACCAAGAGATACCTCGTGGCTGTAATTCTGATTATTGTAGTGATTGCCCTATGGTTTGTAAGCACGTACAACGAAAACCTATCGTGGTTGGGATGGAACACTATGGCCGCCGCTAACCTACTTTTCTCATACAGCATAGTTCCGAGTTCACCCAATACACCTGAATAAATGAAATGGAGAGTCCATTCCTCAATTCCCGACTGATACTTGAGGAAGAAGACAAAGGAATCTTCTGGAATGGTAACCCCTAAATCTCTACAACCCGCCCAACATAGATCTCGATTATGCAGGGCCTCAGCAATAATCCAGAAATCGGCGCTACCAAGTCTTCTGCTTACGTTCCGCTGAAGTAGAGTGATGGAATGGAGCCAACTGTGCTCCTTCTGAATTACGCAAATCTCATAACATACTAGGTACTATGTGTCTTATCGTTGTGTAGGAGTTTG
>SDBT01012760.1_pt1 | contig 13490 bp, 12 predicted proteins | sample 2277101 | NCBI WGS metagenome assembly SDBT01 (sample SAMN10404973, study PRJNA504765) | marine sediment metagenome | isolation source: marine sediment core GS10_PC15, 103 cmbsf | place: Arctic Ocean: Southern Knipovich Ridge | collected 2010
CCCTTCAACCTGCCCATGGGTAGATCACCTGGTTTCGCGTCTACCACCTGCGACTGATTCGCCCTATTAAGACTCGCTTTCGCTACGGCTACACAGCTTAACTGTTTAACCTTGCCACAAACGGTAACTCGCCGGCTCATTATGCAAAAGGCACGCGGTCAGGCATTACGTACTGCAAGCAGCACGTCATAGCCCTCCCACAGCTTGTAGGTGTATGGTTTCAGGTACTTTTAACTTCCCTAGTAGGGGTACTTTTCATCGTTTGCTCACGCTACTTTTCACTATCGGTCGTCGAGTAGTACTTAGCCTTGGAGGGTGGACCCCCCAGCTTCACACAGAGTTCCACGAGCTCCGTGCTACTCTGGAATACTGACAATAACGGAGGGCTCTCGCATTCGCATACAGGACTTTCACCTTCTGCGGTCGGACTTTCCAGACCGTTTTGCTAACGATGCCTTTGTAACTCCTTGTCAATACCCACAACCCCAAAGAGCAAGCTCTCTGGTTTGGGCTATATCCGCTTTCGCTCGCCGCTACTTACGGAGTCTCGGTTGATTTCCTTTCCTGCAGGTACTTAGATGTTTCAGTTCCCTGCGTTAGCCTCACATGGCCTATGCATTCAGCCATGGATGCCGCCATCTGGTTGCCCAGTGACGGCGGGTTGCCCCATTCGGAGATCCCGGGATTAACGGTTGCTCGACACCTGCCCCGGGCTTATCGCAGCCAGCCACGTCCTTCTTCGCCTCTCGACGCCTAGACATCCCCCATACACCCTTAGTAACTTGACCATATCAATCTATGATTGACTGGTTTTATTCGGATCAGTCCATTACGGACTGTATATCCTAAAGGGTTTGCTATAATGTAAGAAGTTTTTCTACGGAAAGAAGAAAAACTTCCCCACGCATCCACATATTAACTTTTCAAAGAACATCTTAGTTGTCTGTTTTCATGCCATAAAAATGGCTTGCCAAGGCGAAGCTCGGAGTCAACTGAACAATATCATGACATTGTCCGTTTTCACTATCGCTGCGCTGTGACACTCTTCACTCGTCGCTTTTGCTCCGAGCGAAGACTGGAGACGATGGGACTCGAACCCACGACTTCCGGCTTGCAAAGCCGGCGCTCTCCCAGCTGAGCTACGTCCCCGAACCGCATTTATTTTCGAGTTTTTAGTGTTGAGTTTTGAGTTGCAACTAAGAACTAAAAACTCATAACTCAAAATTAAGAATGGGCCCGGGAAGACTTGAACTTCCGACCTCACGCTTATCAGGCGTGCGCTCTAGCCAGCTGAGCTACGAGCCCGCAAAATAACAGGGGTCTAATTTCGTAATTCATTCCAGCACGTCCGACAGTATTTAACGTGCGCCGAAACCCGTAAGACCGGTCGCCGCTGAGTACACCAACGCCTATCCGCGCTTGGTTATAAATATAAACTTAAAAAAGAGCAATAAAAAAAAACCGCGGCTTTAACTGCCAGCGGTTCATACCAGAGCACCGAACCGTCTCGTCCGACAGATTAAAGCAAAAACTTACAAAGTTTAATCATATCCTTCAAAACTCTTACCTGACCCTCTCCGTTGAACTATCATTATTACAGCCAAAACCAACCTTAGTTTAGTACCTTATCGGCGTAACGTCAAGCTTTTTCGCATTTTTTTAATATTTTTTCTTACCGCCTCTATTTTTTACTATCGATTCGAGCAAATTGTTCTTTGATTTGTTCAAAAATGACCCGCTGAGCATCCTCCAAAGGCCCGGGCAGATGTGCCCCCGAAGCGCTGGTATGGCCGCCTCCGCCGAACCTCTGGGCAATCTCGCGAACATCGATAGAGCCCCTGCTTCGCAGCGACAGCTTCACCCGGCCATCCTCATTTTCCACAAACAAAGTGGCCACCTCGACCGTGCCCATCCTCTGGCACTGGTTAATCAAATCCTCGGTATCGTTGTAAACCGCCCCCGTCCGCTCAAAATCGCTCAGCCGCAAATATTGCGTCGCATATCGGCCGTCAAAGTGCAACTCGAGCGTATCCAGCATCGCAACCATAAGCCCGAATCGCTCGGCTGAGAAATTCTGATACAAATCGCGATAAAGCCGGTCAGGGTCAACACCGATTTCTATCAACCGGCCACAGGTCCTGTATGCCCTGGCGTCGGCGTTCCTGAATCTGAACCAACCCGTATCGGTAGCTATCGCCACAAAAAGGTTCTCGGCGATTTTGGCGGTGATTGCCCAGCCGGCGTATTCGAACAATTCAAAAACTATCTGGGCCGCTGCCGCGGCACTGCTGTCAACCAACTCTGCGGCGCCAATGCCTTCGCTGCTTGCGTGATGGTCGATTACCAGCACCGGCGCATCGCTGTGCTCTAAATACTCGGCAAACTCCGAAAGCTGGGTGTAACTGTTGGTATCGACAATGATAATCAAATCCGGCTCACACAACACTCCTTCCAGCAACTGCTGCCTGGTAACATTCTGCCCCAGGACTCTCGGCCGCTCGGCAAAAAGAAACTGGTACCATTCGGGAATATCAGAAAGAAGCAACTGCGTTGTCTTTTTACCCATAGCCGACAGCGCCTGGTCTAATGCCACAATCGCCCCGCAAGCATCACCATCAGGCCGGGTATGGGTAGTTATCAAAACATCACTGGACTTATCTATCAACTCAACTGCTTTTTGAAAATCAGCTTCTCTTAACATCTATATCCTTCTTTCCCACAAGTTACCCAAATTAAGTGATGCCATGATTTTACCCTGTTTATTTTTAACATATCTGATTGTAGAAGCAAGTTTTTCTTTGTCCAAAAGATACCCTGTGATTGACTGCTTTGAAATTGATTAGTGATTATTGATAATGCACAGCATGCCTGCCGCAAGGCATCCCGCACAGCGTCCCGCACAGCGTCCCTTGCGGGACTTACGGGATTGCGGCATTGATTATTAGTTGAATCCGCTGTGGCGGATAAATATTTTATGGCAGGTGACTTTTAATTTCCCTGGACACCTTTACTTCGCATGTTTTCATAAATTCAAAAAGATATTCTGGGTTTTTGAGATTTAAAAATAATTCTCTATTGTCGTCCAAATTTTCGTAAGTCATTTTCTCAATTTCAGCGGCGGTAAACTCGAGCATGTTTTCGCTCTTGCCTTTGCTTATAATTCCTACCCCATAATCGCAATCCAGTACAAATACATTAAGATCATCACGATGGCAACGAAGCCAAACAATTGTTTTCCAGACATCACCACTCCACACTGCGCGGAAGTGAGCGATTGCTTTACGGCCTTGATAGATTATTTCTCGGTCGTAGTCAGGTGGTAAATCAGCCCGCTTTCCAGCGATTTGCGCCGATGCGGGATTGCAGTCGTGTATAACTATAATGCCATTTTCGCCTAAGTGTTTTAAGCAGTTTTCAACATCTCTTAAAGACTGATCATACGTGTGTAAACCATCTACGAAAGCAACATCAATTTTTTGATTTGCCAGAATATCGCTTTTTTGTTCAAAAAAATCATCGCTTGGGATTTGGTAATAAGTGGCTTCCGGGTGTCTAAGTAAATACCTTTCCAGTTCAGCATCGGCAGAAGCCGGGTCAATACCTATTTTTCTTGGTGCGGTTATCTTAGAAAAACATAAACCATTCTCTACGCCAATCTCCATGTATGTTTTTTCTTCAAATTTCTCTTGTTGATTCAGCAGGTTTTGTATTATGTTTATTCTATCCATTTATTGTCTTACCAGTCAATCAACCAGCCATTTTGAGTTACACTTACAACTGCTCCACTACGCTCCTGAACCTCATTTCCAATAGAATATCGTACCTGTTTGGGAAATTCAATTTTTTTTCTGCTTCTTAAGAGTTTATCGTCCAGAAAAGTTGAGAAAGTGAAATGAAAAAGAAGGGACGGCCAAAAAATATCAGCCGTCCCAGTCCTTTTCTTTTCTAAACACTATTCACTATGCTCTATTGAAAACATTGCTATTGTCATTGCCAGGCAGTGGAACTGCCGTGGCAATCTCGGTTTTTTGAACTCTGAGATTGCTTCGCTGAGTTTATGCTGAGCAACGCGAAGTACTCGCAATGACTCGATTGGGTATCTTTTCAACAGAACAATCTGTAAACTGAAATTATCCTTTTCCCCTGTCGGTTTTCAAATTACAATAAGTCTATGCTTTATGTTTGGTCGATATTGCTGGTTTTGCTCAACAGTGTTTGGCTGGTGCTGGTCTTTTTCGCTCTGCCGGGCAATTGGCTCATCGTCATATCGACGTGTCTGTTTGCCTGGTGGCGGGCAGATGACGGTGTGTTTTCGGTCTATACCCTGGTTTTGATAACCGCTCTGGCGGTCCTTGGCGAAGTTGCCGAATTCTTTGGCAGCTTCGCCGGAGCAAAAAGAACCGGCGCCTCGATTCTCGGCTCAATCGGCGCTATCTTAGGCGCCGTCACCGGCGCAATATTTGGAACATTTATAATTCCAATACCATTGCTGGGCACTGTACTCGGCGCCTGCGCAGGTGCCGGTATTGTCACCTGGTCGGTGGAACTCTTAAAAGGCCGTCACCATATACATTCGGTTCGCAGCGGATTCGGTGCCGGCTTTGGCGAACTGATTGGCATTGTCAGCAAATTCGCTGTCGGCTGTCTTATCTGGCTTATCGTTGCGGTCGCGGCCTTTTGGCCATAGACGAGCGGTTTACCAGAATATAATATAAAGAGCCACAGTAACAGCTATTATGGCAGCTCCGAACCAGGTGACCGATGGGGCTGGTTTTAAATCCACCTTGCCTGTTGACGGTAAAACCTTTGGTTGGTCTAAGGGTTTTATTATAGTAATGACCGCCATTGTCAAAATCAAAATTATGAAGGTGATCGCCATTCTGTTAAGAAAAGCGATGTTCGAGAAATATTTTAAGAGGATGCCGTAGACGGGGACATTAAGAATCAGGGAAGCAACGCCGGCTGCTGCTGGGGCACGTTTGAAGATAAGGCCAAAGACAAAAGCTGCCAGAATGCCGGGTGAGATAAAGCCCTGGAATTCCTGTATGTAATTGAAAATTCCCTGGAATCTGGGATTGCCTAATTGCGGTGCTATGAGGCAGCCGGTAAAGGCAAATAAAACGGTCATAAGACGCCCGATATTGATAATTGACTTTGACGAAGCATCTTTTTTCCAGTGGCGTTTATACAGGTCCATCGTAAAGATGGCCGATGCCGAATTGAGCATCGAGTCAAGCGAACTGACAATCGCTCCGAACAGAGCGGCCATTATAAATCCCTTAAAGCCGGTGGGGACAAGATTTTTAATCAGTAAGGGAAAAGCTGTGTCGCTGTTTCCGGCCAGTTGGTCACCGTAAAGCTGTAGGGCCATTAAGCCGGGGATAACAATGATCAAAGGCAGGACAACCTGTATGGCGGCGGCGAAGAGAATGCCGAGTTGACCATGTTTGAGACTTTTGGCGCCAAGGTTTCTCTGCATAATATACTGGTTAAGCCCCCAGTAATAAAAGTGCGGTATCCAAAGGCCAAGCACCAGGGCGGTCCAGGGCAGAACAGGGTGGTCGGCGGGCAGTATCATATGGAGCCTGTCGGCATTTGCCTCGAAGAATGCAGGTACGCCGCCTACAGCGATAAAGCCGTACACGGTTACGATGACCCCGCCAATAATCAGGCTTGAGCCCTGAATAAGGTCTGCCCATACGACAGCCTTTAATCCGCCATAGGCGGTATAACAGACGGCTGCAAGTCCGATTAGCCAGACGCCTTGTGTCAGGTCCATACCAAATATGGTCTGTAAAGTAAGGGCGCCGGCATAAATGACCGCGGCGATAGTGACAGTGACATAGATGACCATTGTGTAAATGGCCATAATCATTCTTGCTGTGGAATTATATCGGTATTCGAGGTATTCCGGGATTGTGTAAATGCCGCTTTTGAGGAACCTTGGCAAAAAGAAAATCGCTACGAAAACCATCGAAATGGCAGCCATCCAGTCGTAGCTGGCTACCGCCAGCCCGACATTACCGGCAGCCAGGCCGTTCATGCCGATAAACTGCTCAGTGGAAATATTTGCGGCTATTAGGGAAAAACCGATCAGCCACCAGAGCAGGCTGCGACTTGCCAAAAAGTAGTCCTCGCCTGTTTTTTCTTTACGGCTTTTGAACAAACTTATTCCTAAAACAAAGCCGATAAAGCCCAGGAAGATTGCAATATCAATCCATTTCAGTTCCACAATTCAACTCCTTTTATTTTACCTGCTATCTGTATATTAGATTTCCAATCCTTTTCCAACAGCAATACCCGGCTGGTTTTACTTATACAAGCTTTAGTTGATTGCATCGAACATAGCCGTAATATTCTCAGGCGGAACATTGGCTAATATATTGTGAACCTGCTGAAAAACAAATCCTCCGCCTGGAGCCCATATTTTCATAAGTTCCTTAACATGCCGGGACACTTCATCAGGGGCGGCATTAGGCAGTATATCTCTCGTATCACAGCCTCCGCCCCAGAAGACCATGTCCCTGCCGTACTCCTTCTTGAGTTGATGCGGGTCCATTCCCGAACAAGTAATCTGAACAGGATTTATCGAATCAAGTCCGAGGTCGATAAAATGCGGAATCAGTTGGCTAATCCCTCCGCAGCAATGCAGTAAGGTCTTGACGTCGGCGAATTGCTTGGGATAGTTCCATAGAATTTTGTGGCGGGGCTTGAAAAACTCCTCATACGTTTGTGGTGAAATAAGCAGGCCTTGCTGGCCCCCTGTATCATCGACGAAGAGAATAATATCTATGTATGGGCCCGCCAGGCGCATATAATTTTCAAGATTAACCAGATAAAACTCAACAAGCTTGTCTAAGAATTTATTTACCCGTGATTTCTCAGCGGCTAACATCATCAGAAAGTTTTCCATTCCATACAGATACTCACCCATTTCGAGCAAAGAGCCGCCAAACAGTCCAACGATAGCTTTATCAGTACTTTGGCGCAACTTGCGTGCCCGTTCGGCAAAAATCTTATCGCCGTCCGGGCAGGTGACCATAGGTCCCGGCGGGGTAACCATTGCGCACCACATCGATTCGCTGAATGAACCGCCTATATCATCGGTGTTTTCTTCCTCGGCAAACGGCCAATAAGTCTGTTCAAAGTAGATTGCGCTGTCCGGCATTGTTGCTATAACGCGGCCTGACTTAGGCGAAATAATGTCCCAACTGTCTTTGCCTCGCTTAGGTTCACACCAGGAAGGCATTTTGCACGGTGTACCGTCCGGCAAAACCCAGTCTACCCAGGTGCCTTCGAGGTCGTCAAAGCCTCGACCAAGCTCAATAACATCGACTCCAAACCTGTCCAGAACATCCTGGTCAAGCACGGCCAACTGCTGAACAGGGTCATAGACCAGTATGGGTTTTTCTTCCAGCCCCAGGTATTTTCGCAGCTTGGCATAGGCCATGGCACTGATGCCGGAGGAGCGGTGTGCGGAAAAATCAATCGGAATCCGGTCAGGCTCACGATGTTCAAATGCCGCAAGTACACGTTCTCTTGAATTCATAAATTAACCATTTCCAATGATAGTTATCCGGGATTTGACATATAACAATTGTATGTCTTTGCTTAGCTATGCCGCTAACCCTGATTTAGGCGAGAATACCGAACCTGTCACGCAAAATCAAGATTTTTACCCCCGGATTTACTGAGCCGCACTTTTTGTTTTTTACTTTTGCCTGGTATTTTATTATCCTACCGCATATGGAATTGCTTCGCTTCTATTGTAACCCACTGAATGAACCAGCCGCGGAACTTGTTGGTCCCGAGGCGCATCACGCAGCAAGTGTCCGCCGGCTCGGAAAGGGCGATAAGATCGAATTATTCGATGGGGCAGGTACCCTTGCAGTTGCAACCATAACCGCTGTTAGTAATCGAAAAGTTGCTCTTAAAATCGATGACCTGAAAATTCTGCCAAGACCTGAAAGACCTAAAATTATCATCGCTGCCGGCATTGCCAAAGGCGAGCGTTTCGATTGGTTGATAGGCAAAGCCACCGAACTTGGGGCGGACAGAATATGCCCTGTTATTTTCGAACGAACCGTCAAACAGCCGAAAAACCCGAAAATCCTCGACCGATGGCTCAATATCGCAATTTCGGCCGCCAAGCAGTGCCGCCGGGTTTTTCTGCCTCAAATCGATAGTCCTACCCAATTACCCAAGGCCATCGAATTATTGAAAGTCGATTACCCCGAAGCACGGTTTTTACTTGGTAGTCCGGACCCGGATTCCAAACCCCTGGCTGGACAATCTTTCACAGAGCGAGATTGCATAGTTTTTATCGGTCCTGAAGGGGGGCTGACCGAGCAGGAGCAGGCCCTGCTGCGAAATCACGGCACAGAGCCCGTACGCCTTGCCCAGGCCGTTCTTCGCACAGAAACCGCCGCTCTGGCCTTTGCAGCCATACTTTCTGCACAGCGTGACCTTCTAAATAGTCCGGGGTAAGCTACTTTTTCGGCTTGCAGGTGCATTCTGAGGATTTCTTACCACAGCCGGAACAAACCTTGTTTTTGACGGGCCTGCCGCATTTTTTGCATGGACTGCATCCGCAGGATTGACACATTTCCAGCCCCCTTTCGTCTTCACGGTTCTTTATTCGAAATCATATATATTCGGCACTAACTGTCAATCGGGCCCGGCCCTGTTTCTTTTATGGGCAAATCCACCATGGGTGTTTATTCTTACTCAAATATTTTTCACGAAATGTCCGAAAAAAACCTTGCCGGTTATGCAGAAATTGCGATTTTTGAATTTATTAGAAAAAAATCCTTACTGTATTTGCATTTGAAGTTTTGTTTATTATATTTTTCTTAACAGGCTGTATAGGCCCTTTTGGGGGGAGCACACTACTTGAGGGGTTTCGCAACACCAAAAAGGGGGAAGATTTTGAAGTAAGTTTAACAGGTGTTGTGGAGAAGGAAAAATGGTTGGAGAAATTGCAGACGTTCTCAATGCCCCCTCTTTTACCGCATCATTTACTACTGCCGAGGCTTATGGCGAGCCTTCATCGGCGTCAGAAACCAACTACGGTGCACAAATCCCTGACGATGACCGTGCAGCGGCAACTATTCAATATGCACACCTTAATGAAGCACTTGATGCACACCTTAATGAAGCACCTGGCAAACAACAGGATACTAAAGACCCGATAACAAAAACCGTTACCCAACAAGTTGGACTTATTATTAATGGTGATTATGTATTGAAAACCGTCACCAAAGAGACAATAATAAGCACGAAAGGCGGTTCTGAATCCTATCAGATATCACAATTTGTAGATTTTGACATTCTGCGACATGCCGTGGTGGAAGACACAGGCAGATTAATTGGTGATATCATGGAACGGATTGAGTCAGAGGTCGCCGCAGCCCTGGAGGCCCATGCGAAGATAACACCGAATGTGCGCAGGGATTTATGTGTTTTGAAATATACAGTGTGACTGATTTTTGGGGGATTAAATAAATTTTATTGGCCGGGTTTTTATAGCCCGGCTCTTACTTTCGCGATCGGGGGGTAATAACAGCTTGCAGAGTTGAATGGGGGTTAATTGTGATACCGCTGTCCTGACGGGGCTGACGGGGCTTTTTTTTTAGCAGGTTACTACAGCACAGCAGAGGAGGGTATCACCATCACTGGGGGGAAAATGCTTAATATTAGCAGCATGGTCGAGGCTAATTTCGGTGCATGGGTCATCAACAGGGCCTACGACAGGGTTGCCGATTCTATAGAAGCGGTGGCCTCCGGTGACAGTATCAATGACGGCACCGCTTCTGCAATAATCCAAATGCTGCTTCGCGGTGATATAGCCGCCAGCCAGGAAGGCGCTCGCAATGCCGGCGATGCGATTTCCATGGTACAGACCTTCGAGGCCGCTGCTTCCTCCATCGACCAGACACTTATCCAGATGCAGGAATTGGCCACCCAGGCCGCAACCGGCACTTACTCCGATGAGCAAAAGGCCGTTATGCAGGCCGAATTCGAAGAACTGGCTGACGAAATCAACGACATAGTCGATAATACGGAATTTAACGATAATCAACTACTCGGCTCGGACGGGGCGACCATAGAAATTTCAATAGGTAACGGCTCTTCCATCGATATTGCTTCGGCGGACCTTAGCTTTGATACTGAGGGTCTGGATTTGACCACTGATGCCCAAGCCGTACTGGATTATGTCGAGGACACGATAGAGACTGTCACCGCATACCGCGCGTATCTTGGTACCCAGGAGAATCGACTGGAAAAAACCGCGGCCCTGATAGAATTCGATATCGTCCAGGCGATGGACTATGAAACCACCATCTCCAATACCGACCTTGCTATGGAAATAGCGAACGAGGTGATGGGTAAGGTTATGATGGAGTTTGTAATACTGCTGCGGATCCAGGCCAACGTCGCAGCCACCACAGCCTTCCAATTGCTGGACAACGAATATTATACCGATTGATTAAGTATAATATGTTGTTTGGCAACTACACTTTCTTAACCACACTTTCTTAACCACACTTCCTTGCGCCTGATGTCACTGTCTCTGTCTTTATCTTCGCCGTTTCAGCGTTGTCATCAGAAATCCAAGACCAAGGAGTAAAACCGTTGCCGGCTCAGGTACCGGATGCGCTGTCGCCATCGCGACAGTATCGATAAATGTCAATGTTACATCTTCATCCATAGATGAGCTATAGCCGTACATAGTCAGGTCACCATTGTTGTTTCCCATCCACGCTTCATGGCCGGGTTGGCCCGGATTGTAAATGTCTTTGAGGCCGTATATGTGTCCTGTTTCGTGGAGCCCGATATGCTCAATATAAAAGGGGTTGTTTGAGGACTCGGCCCCATCGCTGTCAGTGTACCAATACATATAAGTATCATTAAGGTGCATGTCCCGCTCAATAACTTCGCCGGTGTCGGGGTAATACCACGTTACGGCAACCGCAATATAGGAAGGTAAATATCCCAGTACGTCCACGTACGTCCACCCACCAGTTTGTGCCATCGTAGGGTATCCATGAAATCTCATTTTCGCCGTTGTAGCCACCAACGCTTATTATACCGTCATACGTGGTTTCAGTTACTGAAAGTGCCGAATCCGGCAAATCAACCCATGTACTGAAGGCGCTGTAAACCGAATCGAAATCGCTGCCGTCTGAAATATCCATTGTCCCAAGCGCGAATTCAAATTCGTAGTCGGCTTCCGGATTGAACACATCCTGGACCATACTACCGATGTTTCCGGTTGTAATGAAATCCGTGCGCATCGAGATATTCGGGTTGTCGTTTTGCAGCAAATTAATTTTGGACGAAAAAATGTCCGCCCCTTTATCAATAACTGCTGCAGGGCTGATGCCGGCCAGCAAAATGAAAAACAAGACAAATAATGACCGCCGGGACTTCTTTAGTCGATTCATTCTCTCTCTGCCTAAAAAAGAACACTCTCTCTTGTTGGCTTAACTTGGGCCGGACGAAGACCTTGACCCTTCATGCTCATAGAATGTCTATACCTATGGAGCAATCGGATTTTTGTGGGGACAACTTGATTAAAAAAGTTTCCTCGCCACCCTTCTCTTACTGTGAGTGAAAGATTTACAGGAAAGAAAAAACACTCTTTCTCGCTAACACTCTGTCTCTTCGCACATAGTATATCTGATTGTAGAGTCGATGTCGAGTAAATTATGTCACTTTTTAGTTTTTTTGGCAGATTAGAGATGCCGTTTTATCTTTCTATCAGTGTCTCATCGACCCGCATTCCGAAGTGTCTGCCGGCTTTTTCAATGTGGGCGAGCACCTTGTCACCGGGGTTCAGCGTTGTCACCGAGACGGCCTTGCCATCGGAGCCGACCAGTCGAATCGTCTCGGCGTTTTGCATAACAAGACTGATAGGCGCACCTTCAGCCTCAGCCTCTACAAGCAGCATTGGTCTTTTTTCAATTTTGTTCCTGCCCAGATATGCCGTCTGACTTTTGCCCTGGAAGTCAACGAGCAGAACTTCGTCACCGGCCTTCAAATCCGCAAGATACTTGGTCACCCCGCCCGGTGCCAGGGTATATGCGTGAACGGCGCCGGCATTTACACGGAAAGGCCTGGCCGCCACATAAGGGTTGTCAATGGATTCGGAGTGCACAAGAAAAAATCCCGAGGCGGTATTGCCTACCAGCATACCTTCGCCAAGCCCCATTTGCGTACATGTATCAAGGCAGGCCCGGTCGCCTGTCCCAAGCTGCTTTATGTTTGTTATTGCTGCCGTTACAAGGGTAATTGTTTCACTTATGCCGCTGATGATTTCAGCGGTTTTTTTTATCTCGTTTACATCGGTAGTGTTAAGTACTACCCCATCAACACCTTTTTCAAGTATCTCGACCATAAGCCTGGCCTGCTCGCTTGTTTCAACCTGCACCATGATATTCTTGCCCCGCCGAGCCAGAAGATTTTCAATCGGGATGATGGTCCAGTCGAGCATTCGCACAACAAGGATTTTGTCTGCCCTAACGGCCGCGGCCTTGTTTTCGTCGCTTTTGTCGGCAATATCGATAAACTCGGCGTCTTTGCCGGGCACGATATCACCTTTGGGTTCGACTGTTTTGATTTTGCCGAACCTTCGCACCTTGCTACTGTTACCTGTCGGGACAACTACCGCCTCTGCTCCGCTCTCAAGAGCTGATATTACCACCTCTTTGTTGTAAGGAATCGCATTTACCCACAGCTTTTTCATTGAGCTTATCCTTCGCTTTTTTTTACCGCGGAGAACGCAGAGCCCGCCGAGGTTTATGTAATCATTTAGTTGGATTTTCTGTCCTTTATAAGATTTAACGTAAATTGTGGATGCGTGTCAACACATTTTACCGCCTCGTGATGAGCCATTTTAGCAAGGTCACGTTTGAAATTGGGTTTGATTGGGTTTGTATCTCGTATCTCGTATCTCGTATCTCGTATCTCGTATCTCGTATTGCGTATCGCGCTGGGGGAATTGGGTTTGTTTGGGTTTGAATTGGGTTTGAATTGGGTTTGTTTTTCCCGCGTTTACCAAGTGTCTTTTTTTCATAATCGTTTGCTAATGCTTTAGTTAAGTTCATTTGGGCGTTCAGTAAATTGGGTTTGTTTCGCATAAAAAGGTCGGCCGCGTTTACAGGGGATAGGGGATAGGGTTTTGGGGATGTTTCGTGGTACATTCTGAGTACGCCGATAGGAAATAGTTGAATGTTCATAATTTATGAACCACCGGTTACTAACGATTAAATCCCCGACTACGACATTCGGGGACAAGTTTTGATTAGGTCTTCTGACGGTGCGGCGGTGCCTTCTGGCGGTGCGTTCGCCTTCTGGCGAACAAGGAGGTATTATACCATAAAATCAGTTAAATGTAAAGGGAATTGTTGCCACAAAGAATTTGGTCGGAAGTGAAAACAGTTTTGCCAACCGAAAAAGTTACCCCCGCACTAACCCTGTAAGTGCGG
>SDBT01012761.1_pt1 | contig 13489 bp, 16 predicted proteins | sample 2277101 | NCBI WGS metagenome assembly SDBT01 (sample SAMN10404973, study PRJNA504765) | marine sediment metagenome | isolation source: marine sediment core GS10_PC15, 103 cmbsf | place: Arctic Ocean: Southern Knipovich Ridge | collected 2010
GATAAATATGGCAGGAAATTTTAGGACAGCACAGATAAAAAGAGCAAGTAGAATAAGAACAGCACAGATAATGAGGGCTAGAAAGCTAAGAACAGCACAGCTAACCCGAGCTAGACAAATTAAGAAAACTCAGATGCGTAGAGTTAAAAGAATTAGAGGACGGTAAGAATGGCAAAGAAATTCAAGAAAAGCATAAAGAAAAGGGTAAAGCACTTTAAGTCAAAGACTTTAAAGGTAAATCCATCTATACCCATTCTGTTGGGTAAAGGGAGGAGAATATAAAATGCCAATAGGTAAACCCCTTAAACAAGGCTTCCTTTTAAAGGGAGGCAGAGAAGGCCACTTCCTTAGTGGAACTATAAAACAATATGGCAACAAAGAAGGAACAGCACAGAAAGCTATCAAAGGAAAGCTACACGACCAAGGTTATTAATATGGAACTACAAACGGGAAGAGCAAACGGACATACACACCACTATAAATTAGGTGCAAGAACAACTAGCTTTGACGGTGGACACAACCATTTAATACTTATGGGTTCTACTGTTACTTCAATCAATCAAGGCCATAGGCATTCATTAATAAATACTAACACTGGAATAATAAGTATGGGGAGATTATAATAAAATGGCACACAAAAAAACAATAAGGAAAAATAGAAAGAAAACAAACAGAAAACCAAGAATTAGAAATCCAACACCTAATTCCATAGTTAAAGGAATAACTAAAGCTTAGAGTTAAACGGTGAGGTAAAACAAATGGGAAGAACATTTACGAAGTTTGCAAATACATTAAACAAACTACAAAAGAAAGATAGACTTAAATTTAATAAAGGTATATCTAAAAACTTAAAGAAAAGAAAGACAAGTAGTAGAAATATATTTGATGTTTAAATATTAATCCAAGACAAAATAATTAGGTAGGTGATATAGTGGATGATGTAAGGACCCAGCGGTCCCTATTCATGGTCTCACACACAATTGATGTACTCGGAAGGGCGGGTCATACAGACCCCAATGCGACGGGTGTGACATTCGATATGCACCTAGCATCAGGAACTACTCCACACGTAGATAGGGTAGACATAAGGAACGTTGCAATAACCTCCAATCAGCCTAATTCATATAGGGTTAATTTCTTCCATAGTAGTACCAGGGGCGGAATACAATATACTGACTCCACATATATAGGTGGACTGGACATCGCCTGCGTATCAGGTATGCCAACATACTACTATGGTGTGGCATCCGGTGTATACTATGGGAATGCACATAATAATACATATGGGCAAGGTGTGAGTTGTTACTTACCATACTACGACTATGATCACACCGCCCGGAGGCGTACTGCTGCTGATACTCAGTATATACACGGGACCATACAGAACCTTGGTAACTACGTGGCATCCGGTATCAAGCTGATACTGATGTATGAATTGGCGAATCCGGAAGTACATACATAGGGGTGATAACATGACAGGGCGCAATAGTATGTGGGTAATTGATAGATATGGTGTCAATGTAATGCCCATCGATGAGGACAAGGCAAGTGAATTCATAGTAGACGATACCCTAATTGGCGGGAGGAGTCTCATTACTAAGTTGGCAGCCAGTCACTGGGGATATGTGAATAAGAATGGATTCTACTACGATCCCAGTACTGTAGATGGCTCAATACCTACGTGGACACTCCCATATCATAAACCAGTACTGACCTACCATCCTAGGTCAGACGACGGGGAGGTATCTCCAATAGGAAGGATAGTAGGTAGTAGGTATGTCACTGGCATAGCCAGGGAATTCATAGAGGATGATATAATACCAGATAATGTTCCGGATGGCCACCTGGAGTTCATCGCTAAGATATCAGACCCAGACGCAATACCTAAGGTACTCGATGGTAGGTATGATACGGTAAGTATATCAGCCATAGCGAGTAACGTCATATGTAGTATATGCGGTGACCCCGCGGCATCTAAGAATTCAGACTGTAAGCATCAGCGATTTAAGAGGTATACTGAGGATGGTGCCAGGCGTGGTAATGGTAAGTTATGTTACTATAAGGCAGGGCCACTCCTTGGCAGGCACGTTGCATTTGTCATTACACCGTCTGATATATATGCAGGTGTGAAGAGTGCGGAATGGGAGGGTGAACTGGCGATGGATGCAGCGAGTTCACTGGAGAATGCAATGATGGAGTTGTTCATAGTATCAGACAATGAGCAAATGATGATGAGTCTCCATGGTACCGACTCTACTAACCTATTTAGCCTAGTGGAGGATAAGGATAGTAGGACTGCTATATTCGACATGATGAAGGATACCACGGATAACAACGGGAAGGAGGGTAAGAAGGTGCCCAGGACACTTGATATTGACGATATAATTATGCTAACCGACGCCGAGATTGATACTGAAGTGGCAAAGGAGGATACTGAACTGGCCGAGGACGCGAAGTTATCATATGCTGCCAGGAAGGGACTACCGGACAGCGCATTCTGCGGGCCGGATAGATCATTCCCGGCACATGATGCCGCCCACGTTAGGAATGGCCTGGCCAGACTTAACCAGAGTAAGGGTAAGGATAAGGAGAAGATACTATCCTGCCTCCGTAGTAGGGCTAAGAAGTATGGCATCAAGGTGGCCACCAAGGTTAATAGTAGTGAGTCTGATGTGGAGGAAGTTACAATCATAGACACACTATTATGTGACGCTACCATTGAAGATATACTGGAACTACAGATCGTTAGTGACTACATGAATGAGCAGAATGCTAATGATGACAGTACCACAGACCAGGATGACACCAGTACTGCTGATACTACCAATGTAGATAGTACTACTGATACCAGTACAGATAGTACCACAGATAACACGACTACTGATGATACTACAGGTAGTGACGATACCACAGAGGATACTACAGATACTACTGATGATAACACAGATAGTACTACTGATACCAGCACTACTGGTAAGGAAGTGAAGGACCTCACTGATGAAGTGGCGGCCATTGCAGCAAGTAAGTCTGAGATCTACATGAAGTATAAGAAGATGCTAATTGACTCTATACTCCAACTGAAGATCAACTCAAGGCAGCTAACAGAGGATAATCGGGAGGACTACACCAAGGAACTGAATGAGAGGTCAGTTGAATCTCTGGAGGATACACTTGCTGACCTACCACCTGATAGGAAGGTACTCGATAAGGTTGCCTCTAATCAGGTCGATGGTGGAAGGGACCCCGATATACTGAGTAAGAAGGTTAGGAAGGAAAATCAGAGAGACCGCACATTGGAACAAGCGGGATTACTAATGAAGGGAGGTAATTAAATGGCAATTAAGTTGAATTTCAATACTCAGATCACACGAAGGATGCCAATGAGGGATGCCCCCACGAAGTTCCTCAGCAGCAAGCTGAGGGGTCATGTGGAGAGGTCAGAGGGTGAGAGACTGTCGGAGGCATTCTATCCGTATAAGTGTCTACCGGTCATGTTCATTGACACGGAGACCGCGGATGGCGTAGTCATACCTAAGGGTACAATTGTATCCCTACTGACTAACCAGACCTACAGTACTACGACTCCATCGGGTATACCGCCAATTGCGGAGTCTGGTATAATTCCGGTATTCGATGACGCCACTACTACTAGTAATACACTGATGACAGTCAACATTGATGATAGCTACTTCGGATATGAGGACAGCATCGCTGGACTATTGGTACCTGCCAATGGTGGATACACCAGTAGGATACCATATAGTGCAGATGACGCTACACTGGGTACATTCACCTGTAGTGGTCTGGCAGTCACCGCAGCCATGGGCGCGGATCCATACTACAACTACTGCACGTTGGACGCCAATATGCCAGTAGGTATAACGATGATGGATGTCTACCAGGATATCAGGGGTAAGTACCTCAACTATCAGCTATGGGACGTATGGGGAGTCCTCTGCGACTACTACGTAGAAGTACCGTACGTAGACAAGAATGAATTCAGTAACTTCGCATCTGGCTACATAGCCGGGGACGTGGAGAACTACGTCAACAGACTAGGTACTAACTGTGCTGGATACGTAGCAACGTGGAAGAAACATGCATTCTTCTACTTCGATGGTAGTGACGTCGAGGCGGCCCAGGCAGGGCAACTAGTAATGTCTGACTACTACGGTAAGTTCATACCTCAGAATGCCAATCCGGGAGTCGCACCAGCGGGTGGCGCAATTACAGACACCAGGACTGAGCATACTGTGTCCACGGCACAGACAGTCGGTAAGTTGATACTAACGGACAGCAGATTCCCTAAGGATATGCTGGAAGTAGTAGATACCTACCCAGGTAGTAGGATGCCTGGTACGGAGACTGGTGGACTACCGGCGGCCCTATTCGAGTTCATAAGGGACGCATGGTATGGTATCTATGGATCATATCCAACAATTACACAGGTAGTTACACTTGTACAGGCTGGCTCATGTGGCATAGCCCGTATACAACTAGAGATATAGGACTACAACTGTAGTCTATCAATTATGAAGGGAGGTTAATACATGAACGATGCTCAGACCTTTAGTAAGGTCTACTCCATGTTTACCAATTGCGGGTATGTACCCGTAGATGACGGAGTCGACTCCATCGATGGATACACCGATGATCCATTGGAGATCAACGACCTTCTGACTAGTCCGGATCTCACGAGATTTATACCTGTAGTCATACAGACGGTAGTCAGGGAGGCCCTCGAACCCAATCTCCTAATCATACCTAACTGCTTCCAGACGGTTAATATACCGCAGGGACGGATGGTACAGATAGGCGCCTTGGGTGCCATGACCGCCAATGTAATTCCTGAGGGTGGGAGATATTCCATGCCCTCCTTGGCAGCGATGCCAATGAATAAAATCGCCCTAAATTGCGAGAATAACTCTATAATGGAACCTACTAACCACGATAGCGATATTAATGGCACAGTAACAATGGAACCATTGAGTCAACCCGCAGCTAATGCAGTCATTGACTGCACTGTTCAGAGACTACACGGGCGACCCAGATACTCAATTAATGATGGGTCTGACATCCTAGTATCTGGTGATGATATAGTCCAAACCCGCCTAATTAGGCGTTAAAGTACCTGGTGACAGGGGGTAGTAATTGGGAGAATATCCAACCCAGGACCTCGATGTAGATGGAGGCCAGATCGTCGCCGTTACCATCACCAAGCACGGCTTACAGGTGAGGGTGACTGACGAGACGATAGAAGAGTCCCAATGGGATATTATTGGAATGTGGTTAGCAGACGCGTAGCCACTTCACATAGCAATATGTGTTAATTAAGCGGATGAATTCAGTGGAAGTCCTACCAGGTGATGCTGGGGATAACACTGAGCCAATACCGGATGGGGACGGGTAGTACCCGAGGTATCCGGGAAGGTGCAACGCACAGGTAGTGAGCCCCAACAATAACCTACCCACGAGCGTCCGCCACCCCATTGGGGTGATGATATGTGCTGGACTACATGGTAACATGTAGAACTGAGGGATAATAAACCCACAGGATAACATACAGTACGCGCAGCTGGAAGGGCCCTAGCCCGCCATAAGGAGATCACCGGAATCAAGTTACTCAATGCCTTCGGCACCACAGTAATGGATAACCGGAATCCCGGCACAGTAGCCGACCCACTGGAATACGGTGTACTAAGTGGTAGGGATATCACTGGTGCATTCAATGGAAGTATGACCTTAAATGACATATTCGACCTCTACGCGTGGCTATCCATGCGTGGATTCACACCTGACACGTTGATCCTCCATCCGTTAAATCTAGCGGCCCTTAGTAGTAATACTAAGGTGAATAATAGTCGAAATTGCAGGAAAGTCGTACCAATGAGACGTAAGGTTCAGTTGGCGATGATCTGCAGGCAAGCCTGGCCCCATGTCCGTATATTACCAGGCAGTGGAGAACCTATTGGTATTGCTGACTTCGATACATTGAACTATATGTATAACAGCAGAGAAATATCAGCAGCTAATATAGGTAGAGTGTATGGCGTATCCAAACAGGTTGTATTACACAACCTTGAACGACACAGTATCAAGAGAAGGGGGTCGACTGAACTCAAGGAGAAATATAAGAGAGTGATACATTGCGACTATTGCGGAATGAAAATTGAGGATGTCAATAATAGACAACCCCATAGATATGAACATTCATTCTGTAATGGAAGATGTCGATCACTATGGATAAGTAAGGAGTTCAGTGGACCCGATAGTTGGAACTGGAACGGTGGCTGTAACCGCCTCGACTACGGGGTCACATGGAAGAGTCAACGAAAGTTGGCACTTCACAGAGACGGTAATATATGCCAATCATGTGACTCAACAGAGAACTTAGAAGTACACCACTTGATACCATTTAGGATGTTTGGATTTGATCGCGGGGATAATAACCGCGATGAATACGCTAATTCACTCAGTAATCTAATGACACTATGTAGACAGTGTCATGGGCAACTTAGGGGCAAGGAATCTTCAGAGACCATAATGGCTACGTCCGAACTTATAATAGATAAGGATCGGACGATGGAATGGTCCGAACTTCATGGTAACATGGAGAGTCTGGCAGAAATGACCAGATCACTAATCGTAGTTGATTAGGGGTAACAGATTGTAGCATGGAAGATCTTCCTAACAGACCCTGAAGTACGGGAAATCATACTGAAGGGCGCTACGCTGGCGTCCAGAAGGATGCCTGCAGGTCAGGGAAGTCCCGGCTGGGGAACTAGCCATGAGGGATTGGGCCTAAGGACCAGCCAGACTGGTGAAGGAACCAGTGTAACAACTGGTACCGGTCCTGATGCGGTACTCGGTAAGATTGGGGCAAATCCATGGACTAGTAACCTTAATCCATTGGCCGCTACCTATAACATAGCACCCCAGTACCTACCGTCACCGCTGACCGTTCTGGTGAGTCCATTTGCCTACTACCACAAGGCACTGGCGCCCATCACCTCAGGTACACCGAGTGTCACTAGGGCCTATGCCAGTACACACGTAGTGATGCTGGATAGTAACAACTGTGGCGTCCTCGTACAGAGGCAGCCGGTGTCCACTGAGGAATATGATGATCCCGCGCGGGACATCAGGGCGATGAAGATAATGGAGAAGTGGGGCATGCATCTGTTGGAGCAGGGCAAGGCAGTAGCACTTGCTGAGAACGTAGTCATCACTAGGAACTACGTATTCGACAACTCCAATGCAGTCACACTACAACCATTAGACCATACGACTGCCGTATGGTAGATTCTAACGAGGGGGTAGGGAACTATCCCCTCCTCCTAAGGAGGTTAGATAATGGCACAGAGTGCAGTAGATGGATATACCCAATTCGGGGCTAATTTCTGTTTCGCACCATCAGGACTATATAATGCATTCAGGAAGGCCCAGGAGGGGTCACTCTATATAACTGGGGCTGGTGAGGTCACCGCGACTGGATACTTCAAGTACGTCAGGCCGGGAGTCCCGGTACCATACGTGACTATGGTAGTGGATCCATCAGGTGACTGGTGGGTAGCAGCATCAGGTGACTCATACTTCGTAGTTACCTGGGAGACTACTCCATATGGTGATGACTTCGAGGAGATAGGTACAATTACCGGTCACTATAGGGTAGCCAACTGGGGCGTAATACTATAAGGAGGAGACATGGAGGAAGATAAGGTACCTATGTGTGTAATCCTGAACCCAAAGATGGGTGGGATGTTCATAGACCCACTGTCTGGACTACACCTGACGCAGTGGCCCACTGAAGTAGATGGAACTACCAGGCATAATTGGGGACACGTGCCTAAGGGTGATACCAGTAGGATAGTCGCAGCACTAGGACTTAACATACTCTTCCCTTGTAACCCCAAGGGGGAGTCGAAGCATATCCCGAAGGTAGAACCGCAGCCTAATGCCGTGGAGACGATAATGTCCAATACTACCAGGGAGGTACTCGCTACGATTGATCAGATTACTGATGCCACCTCACTCCAACTGATGGAGAAATATGAGAATGGGAAGGCCAGTAATAAGAGACGAGTGACGGTACTGAGGGCAATAAATGACAGACTAAGGTCCAGGGATGTCCACGGGATAATTGGAGTGGATAGCACCCCTGCAATGATCAAGGACGATGCGGGGAATATGGTACCGGATGTAATTGCAGTCAACTAGTAGGGTGATGTGGTGTACGATACAAGGAGACCATATGTACAGACAGTAGCCCCTGCGCCCAATGCAAGTGGTGTAGGCATAGGGTCATGGATTGGTATCACGTTCAGCGAGCGTATGAGTGCCGCCACTATGACCTCTGGCTATATAGGTATATATGCCGACCCCCTGGAACTGCTGGAGGACACTACCTATACGTATAATGACGGTAGGAATACCCTGGTCCTGGATCCATCGGGGAATCTGGACACCAATACGAGGTACTCAGTAGTTGTATCAGGGACGGTACAGGACTACGCTGGTAATTCAATGGGTATGGATATCTGGTGGAACTTCTGGACCGGCCAGCCAAGTGGCTATACGGCCACCTTGGTACCACAGAATCAACCGGCGGGATATGTACTTGATGGATACCTGGAGGTAATCCGTACCACACCGGAGACATATAGTACTAATCTGGCAGTGGGAGGTATATCACCTATACTAATCGAACTCAACGACCAGTGTGCCATATGGAATAGGAACTACCTAGGTGACGCCTCCGATGCCAATCCGGCACAATTTGGGGAGGCATTCATGGAGGTACCGGCTACCTCCATCAGTAGGTACGTGACCATCACTAATAATGAGGTGATGGGAGACCCCAATGTAGGCCACGCGGCCCCCGACTACACCGTGGGTGTCAGTGGTACTATACTAAGGATAGATGGCACGGGGTGGCTGAGTAATAATGAATACATAGTTACACTGGCGGAAGGCCTCCCGGGCCTGAGGACATACCCCCTCCAGGAGGACTATAGTATGGTATTCACCAGTTCCTACACGCCACTATATATAGGCTACAATGTCATACGTCTGAATATAGGGCCCATGTTACAGATGACCCTGACCTACGTACCTGACGATACACTCAATAGGTTCATATATGAGTCCAGTAGGCACGCGGATAATATACACCCCACTACGATAGACTCATCTAATATCCCCTGGTACGTGACGGAGTTCGTGACATACCAGACCAAGCTCAATGCCCTATATGCAGCAATCATGCTATTCGCCGCCACTGGGGCGGGGATCAGTAAGTCACTGGGTGACCTCAGCATTGAGATAGATGCCCGCGGCCTCATGCCTGCACTCCTACCAATCATAGAGGACTATAGGAAGTTGAGGGATCATTACATGGGTATGGTGGAGTCCGGGGCCGACACAGGTCCCGACCCAGTATGGGTAGTAAGGTCCAAGACCGATATGAGGCGCCCCATCACTGATACATCCTGGAGGAGACTCCCAATGAGGGATGTGAGGTCACTAGGGGCCAGTGACGTACCCATGGAGACTAGGATCAAGTGGTGGTACACAAGGACACTCACCAGGGAACAATACCTCACAAGTGAGAGGTACCTGGTAGATGGGAGGTACGTAGTTGCATAACTTGATGTATCCCTCCGTGTCCTATACCAGGGTATCGATGTACCCCAATATGCAGGTAGGTATAGACCTGAGGAAGGAGTTGGATTCCCTACTCCTATCCTACGGCCACTGGGTAATGGTAAGGAAGTATGATACAGGGACTCATAGTGAGTACTGGGATAGTGAACTCCGTGAGGCAGTGGGAGGCCCCGCATGGGAATATACAGACCATATAGTGAGGGCCCGGAAGGAAATACAGCGGTCCGGTGGTGTACTATCAGCCCTGGAGATGCCTACGCCGGCAGGTATCCTCACCATTCCGTATGTCACCTACTACCTGAAGTGGAATGCGGCGGGGTCCATTGGTAATGAGGATGAGATATATGAATTCCCCTGGGACCGCAGTAGGACCCCTGGAGCCACGGAAGTAATTGATATATGCACTAGGAAGTATAATATACTGGAGTCAGTAGACCTCCTCGGCGATACAGGCCGGAGGGAATACTACCTCTGTGTATGTAGACTGAATAGGATTGGATGGTAATGGATAGACTGAAGGCCAGCGGTAATATGAGTGTATATGACTTCGTCAGGGAACTAGGTAAGGTGACCCCATTGGTATATGCCGCCGACAATGGCAATGCCGAATTAGTGGTCCTACCTGCCTACCCTGATGAACTCCTGAATATAGGGGACTCCAGCACGGGGAATCCTACTGGCCACCTCCCGGCGACTATCACATATCAGATCATCAGGAGGGAACCTGGGACCATAGGGAACCACCCATTCGACCCTGGGAAGGTCATCAAGCCTACCTACCGTGAGGTACTCCCTCGGGAGGATGAATACATACAACTCTGGGGGCAGTGGTTCGACAACCTCATCCAACTGGACTGCTGGTCCACTAGTAATGGTGAGGCAGACCAATTAGTGGAGTGGCTGGAGGGGTTCCTGGTGCAATATGCGTTCTACTTCAAGGAGAAGGGCCTACAGGAGATGTACTACTTCAGGGGTGGGAGGTTCACATGGGGCACTACAGAGGAGGAGGCAATGACCAGGTGGAGGAACCCGTTCAAGGTACGTAGTATGACGTACTACGTACGCACGGAGAAACTCTGGTGGAAGGACCTATATAAGATAAAGGAGATAATAACCAGATTGGAAGTAGACTAGACGTCCCCAGGAAGGTGAGTTTCCCTGGTCAGGAAGGGGTATTTCCGACCGTCGGGCATTTATATGACCTACAGGTCATCCTGGGGAATATATATACTCCTAATCAATAATGAAGGGAGGTAATGATTAATGCCATATGAAAATTTACCAGGTATAGAGGCTAAGTTCCCCGACGGTGGCCTAACCATCCAGAGGAACATAGACTACGGTGACTCAGTACTAGTAGTTGGTACGGCGGAGGATGGGCCTAATAATGACCCCGTCCCGGTACATACCCTGGAACAACTAACCGACGTCTTCGGAAGGTTCGGACAGGGGACGCTGGTGCGGGGAGTATATGAGGCCTGGGGCGCCAGTGATCTACCTATAGACGTAAGGGCAATGAGGGTAGGAAATGGTGATGTGGCAGTCCTGGGTATCAAGGAGGCATCTGGGTATGTGACCAGGGACTTCGCCAGTTCCCCAGATGATATATATGGATCGGCAGCCAGTGGAATTGCTGACCCCACATTCAGCGCATCAGGGAGGGTCGATCAGTTCATCGACGCCCTGACCATCAATGCCAAGTACGACGGCAGTAGGTATAATTCATTCACACTGAGGCAGGCATTCGATGATAATCCGGCCAGTGATAACTACGGTAGGAACTGTGTGATTATATATAATCCATTCACTGGATTGGAATCCTCATTCAGCTATGACTACTACAATACCAGTAATACCGCAGTGGACGTCCATAATATAACGGAACTAGTGGATGCCATCAATGCGGACGGGAATCTGAATCCATACGTAGTAGCGGGGACTTCAGAACTCACTGCCCTATATGAGGTACTAGCGATAGGCGGACCTCCCCTAGCATGGATTGCACCTAGTGGCGATACGGATATATCATTCAGTGAGGCATCACAGTCACTGACTGAGAATAGTGCAATATCCTCAGAGTGGAATGCCGACGGCAGCCCGAAGAAGGTCACACTGAGGCTACACCATATAACTACATCAGAGGATGTAAATGGTGATGGTATACCAGATGCCATCCTGGCACCTAATGCCACGTATGGGGTACCTAGTGTAATTAAGGTGGGCCCCATAGGTATGACCTGGGGTAGTAATATACATACCGCGGGTAATCAATTAGTGGAGCTGCTACAGGTATATGAAATAGCCACCGCATCGGGTGAGCTACTGGACACTGCAGGGAAGGACTACTCCCCACTGGAATACATCCCAGTTAATAGGAATGAGAGTCAGGCTCCGGGTTCAGTGGCTGGTAATACGGTGATTACACTATTGGGCGACGCCATTACTAGTAGTCAATATAAGCAGTATGTATCGGATGGCCTAGTAGGTACCAGTACGGATGGTACCACTAGCATCTTCACATTCGCGGCGAGGCTACAGCCAGACGTAGTGTCTTTCGCATCTGCGACTACTGACATACCTAATGCGGACTATGATAGTACCACGGCTAATGGTAGGGCCCTCCCTACCAGGATATACGAGACTGTGAATGGAGTCACATCGGAGACCAGGAAGGCAGTGACGCTGGGATGGTCAGGTGGGACCGCGACAATTACATTCACGGACTCGGATGAACTACCCACAGCTGGTACCATAATTACCATCGACTACATTAGTGTCGGCGGCACCATGACGGAATATAATACTCGGTCTGCCCTGGAGAATACCAGGGGTAGTAGTCAGGCCCAGGAGAACTACTTCGTAACTGGACCTAATATATACTTCGCTGATGCACACGATACCGACATAATGGTAACCTATAACCACAAGTTGAACTATGACATACCAGGTGACGTTAGTATCACGGACGGTGACACTGGTGTAATAGAGTTCACCAATCCTAATAAGGTACCGGGGATAGATAGTAGCATCGGTACGAGGATAGGCCTCAACTATACATATAGGCCTGAGTGGATCGCCCCTAGTGGCACTGAGTCACTGGCGGGAGGCGCCAATGGGGCCTCCATGACTAATAAGGAATACAAGTCCGTCCTAGTGGGTGCATACAGCGCCATAGAGAACTACAACGTGGACATAGTAATACCAATGATGGCATACCTGGACTCCACAGTGGAGGACCATAGTATGGAGACAGGTATACTCCAGGTAGTCAACGCTGGGTTCCATACCCAGTTGGCCGACCTACTGGATACCATGGCGGGGAATGTAAATGAGACATTAGGAGTCATAGGTGTGGAACAGCCAGATAGTAATTCCCTGGCGGACGTGAGTGAGTGGGTAAGGAGACTCACGATACCGGACTCTAATGATAAACTCCGCGCCGCCAACTACATGCCTACATTCAGTAGCAAGTGGATACAGGTAGTAGCGGCTAACCCAGGATTCAGTGCGGCGAGGCTCAACATCGCCGGAGTGGACTACTGGAGTACAGGGGAGGCCCTATATGCGGGCCTGATACCATCACTAGTTGCGCAGAAGTCCCCAACTAATGAGTATATTGGGAGGTCACTGATAGGCCTGAGGTACCCACTATCCAGGAATCAACTCAACGACCTCGTGGGGGCCCGATACGTAGCCTTCATGAATAAGGCTAACATAGGCCCCGTAGTGGTGAAGGGAGTCACGGCCGCCGCAGCTGGGTCCGACTACGATAGGCTAACTACACTGAGGATAGTTAAACTCATGATGAAGGTAATCAGGGAAGTAG
>SDBT01012762.1_pt1 | contig 13487 bp, 8 predicted proteins | sample 2277101 | NCBI WGS metagenome assembly SDBT01 (sample SAMN10404973, study PRJNA504765) | marine sediment metagenome | isolation source: marine sediment core GS10_PC15, 103 cmbsf | place: Arctic Ocean: Southern Knipovich Ridge | collected 2010
ATGTAACTTTAAAACGAGATATTAGTAGGGTAATACAAATACTGCTTCGGTAGGTTGTTGATATTAAAGAGGTTATATGAATTCACCGCAGATTAGATTCAATAAGTAGTAAACTCAGGCTAGTGGTTTTTATTGTTATCATCTTAAAGCCGGAAATTTCCAGGAGATAAAAAAGATGGTATTGATCAGATAGTATTAAATACCTATAACCCATTGTACGATTTTATTGTTCTAATTTTGATTTTTATTGCATGTGACGATATAATTTGTATGTTACCAATTATATGACTCTGCTGTAATTTAATGCTCGTATTTTAGTTCAAAAATAAGGTGTCCATACAGAGATTTTTTTGTTAGTTTTTCTTTCTCAATTAATGCTCTAATCGATACTGTGTTTACATTATACTAGTTTTAGTTAACCACGATTTCTTTGGTTCTTACTATTAATAACTACTGCGGTCCTTATTCCCTTCTTTCATGGAAGAGAGAATAATTAAGTTGATAGTCTGATATTCAAGCAGTACTATATTAATAATATGTCACTCCGCTGGGATTCATGATAGAATAGATGTTTGGGTTTCTATAAGCATAGCACCCCTCCGGGGTTTAGGTAATGCTTTATTGAGAGATAAAATCTAAAACCGCAAAGCAATGAAATGCCTCTATTTCGATCTTGATGGTACGGTTATTACGGGAAATAAAAGCAAGGTTAAATCTGCCCTGGCCGAATGGAATTAATTCAACCCTGTCCCGGTTTTATCTTTAATATAGTTCTGCTTTAAGACAAAAAAAATATACACTTTCTGTGAAAATCAGACTCTAATCATAGGATAGTTTGTTATAACGAAGAGAGGATTCAATGACCAGTAAAAAACACACTGAAACACTTGATCCGGAAAACTGGGACAAGATGCGTACATTGGCACACCGCATCGTTGACGAGGCAATCACCTATATTGAAAATATCGAAGAGCATCCGGTCTGGCAGCCCGTACCCGCAGAGGTGGCCGCTAATTTCCAAACACCGGCTCCTCTCGAACCGGCTGGCGCAGAAGCGGTGTACGAAGAATTTGTTCAGACCGTATTTCCATACCCGATGGGAAATATTCATCCCCGGTTTTGGGCATGGTATATGGGGAACGGTACAGTGTTTGGTGCTCTTGCCGATTTCCTGGCTTCAATTATGAATTCCAATCTTGGGGGCGGTCATCATGCGGCTATGCTGGTTGAAGAACAGGTGGTCAACTGGATGAAGGAAATGCTTAGCCTGCCACAAGATGCAAGTGGTCTGCTCGTAAGCGGTGGCTCGATGGCCAATTTTATTGGCCTGGCTGTTGCCAGAAACACCAAAGCCGGATTTAATGTGCGCGAGTTGGGAATGCAGAATGCGCCTCAGCCGATAACAGTCTATGCCTCTATGGAAGTGCACAGCTCTAACCAAAAAGCTATTGAACTGCTGGGCCTGGGTAATAAATGCCTTCGCAGGATTCCTGTGAACGAAGATTTTACAATCAATTTAGATGTCCTGAAATCAACTATAGATTCTGACCGGGACGCAGGATTTCGGCCCATCTGCATTATCGGAAACGCGGGAACGATCAATACTGGGGCAATTGATGGTTTGAATGCTCTGGCTGACTTATGTAAAGGCGAGGACCTCTGGTTTCATGTGGATGGTGCCATTGGAGCGACTGCTGTACTGACGGAAAAGGCAAAACCCCTGCTCAAAGGTATCGACAGAGCCGATTCTGTTGCTCTCGATCTTCACAAATGGATGCATATGCCGTTTGAGGCCGGCTGCATTCTTGTCAGACAGGGTGATGCCCATCGTACGACTTTTTCATTAACCCCTGAATATTTGGAGCATGATACGCGAGGACTCCCGGGGGGACATTTATGGTTTTCTGACTACGGTCTGCAATTATCCAGACATTTTCGCGCATTAAAGGTGTGGATGTCAATCAAAGAACATGGCCTGAACCGGTTCGGGCGGATGATTGCCCGCAATATCGAGCAGGCTCAATATTTTGGCGAATTAGTACGCCAGGATCCGCAAATGGAATTAGCTGCTCCCATCGGTTTAGATATTGTTTGTTTCCGCTTTAATCCGGGCGGACTCGATGACGATACTCTCAATTCGTTGAATAAAGAGATATTAATGCAATTACATGAACAAAGCATCGCTGTGCCGTCCTATACGACCTTGAATGGTATATACTGTTTACGAATCGCCATAGCCAATCATCGAAGCAAACAGGATGACTTTGACCTGCTCGCTAAAGAAGTTGTGCGAATTGGCGGAGAATTGATCTCATGAAAGAAACTAATTTTTTGAATGAAAAAGAATTCAAAAAATAAGTTTCTTTAGTTTTCTTCTAAAATATTTGATGGGTCATGCAATAACTCATCCAACGATTGGTAACGCTTTTTCGGATTCTTCTGAAGCATTTTGTCAATGATCTGCTCCAGCGGTTTTGGAATATCCTTTCTAATCGCCGATGCAGGCTTTGGATCTTCTTTAGATATTGAGTACAAGATGGCTTGATTAACATCTCCCTGGAAGGGTAATTCTCCCGTTATCAATTCATAAAGTACCACACCTAAGGACCATATATCCATCTTTAGATCAATCGAGGCGCCCCATATTTGTTCCGGAGACATATAGGTGATCGTACCGGGTGTGCTTCTGGTTTTGGTTATTTCTGACTGACCATTAACCCTGGATAGACCGAAATCCAAAATCTTCGCTTCCCCGGTCTCAGAAATAATAATATTGACAGGTTTAATATCTATATGAACGATACCTATTTCATGCGCTTTCTGCAATCCCTGAGCGATTTGAATCGTATAATCAACGGCGTCTTTAATTTTCAATTTTCCCTTTTCAATCTTCAATTTGAGGGTTTCTCCCTCATAATAATCCATGACAATGTACAACTGTCCATCATCGGTTTCATTTATCTCATGGATGGTGCAGATGTTATGATGTTGTAAGGATGAGGCAGCTTTGGCTTCATGGATGAAACGTTGTTTTTCTTTTTCGTTGGTAGTCAGATGTGGTGATAGAAATTTAAGGACTATAAAACGATCCAGTTTGAGGTCCCGGGCTTTATAGACAATACCCATCCCGCCACGTCCCAGTTCTTCAAGAATTTTGTAATGAGATATAGTTTTGCCAATCATAAGCCAAGCCTAAAAGTGAAGATTTAAAAGTATTTACCCAGTTAGTATAAACAATACGCATTAAAAATAGGAAGGGATACATGGAAAACTAATTATGATTGTTACAAATGGCAAGAAGAATTTTAAATCAAAATATCAATTATATACAAATACCAACCCGGGTATTGGATTGGTTCTGAATTTTAGTAATTCGAAATTAATTAGGATTTAGAGATTAACGCTTCAAATTTCCCGAGGGTATTTTTAGCCCCAAGGGTAGTTTAATGCTTCAGTATTTCGCTAAGAGTTATTATATTTGTTTTAACCAATATAGAAACTGTCTATAATGAATACACACTCGTATGAGGATTAGACCATGTTAAAAAAACAGACCGGCGAACTGCCTCTGCAGAAGCCGCTCAGACTATGGCCGGGCGTAGTCATCGTGATGCTGCAATGGCTGGTTTGGATAGTCATCCCTATTGTTGATCCCGATGCTATTGCCTTCGGTGTGTTTGGCGGACTCCTCGGTGGGTTGTTTATCTTTGTGTGGTGGGCTTTCTTCAGCCGGGCGCCTTGGTCCGAGCGCTTGGGTGCTGTCGTCCTGATGATCGTCACGTTAGTCGGGACATCGACCATCATCCACGAGTCGATTGGGACAGGGATGCAGGGGCTGATGTTCTACGTTTACGCCATACCGGTCCTGAGCCTCGCCTTCGTCGTCTGGGCGGTGGTCAGCCGTTGGCTCTCTGACCGATCCCGGCGCGCAATGATGGTTACGACTATCCTGCTGGCCTGCGGCGTGTGGACGTTCTTCCGGTCCGATGGCATTACCGGTCAGGTCGATGCGGATTTTGCCTGGCGGTGGGCGGCGACTGATGAGGAGCGACTTCTTGCCCAGGAGGGAGACGAGCCAATGGCGCTCCCGTCCGTTCCGGCAGCAGCGGATACAGAACCAGACTGGCCCGGTTTTCGCGGACCAAATCGGGACGGCATCGTCCACGGCCCGCGCATTGAAATCAACTGGTCTGTGTCGCCGCCGGTGGAGCTATGGCGCCGGCCGATTGGCCCGGGCTGTTCGTCCTTTGCGGTCAGTGGTGCTCTCCTTTATACTCAAGAGCAGCGTGGTGAGGAGGAGGTCGTTTCCTGCTATACCCTTACCACCGGCGAGCCGGTGTGGCGACATCGCGATGCAGTACGGTTCTGGGATTCGCATGCCGGTGCCGGTCCGCGAAGTACACCAACCTTGAGTGGTGGCCGCGTCTATACATTTGGTGCGACTGGAATCCTGAATGTGCTCGACGCTAATGACGGTACTGTTGCGTGGTCCCGCAACGCGGCATCCGATACCGACACACAGGATTCAGGATGGGGTTTTACGAGCTCTCCGTTGGTAGTCAACGATGTGGTCATCGTCGCAGCTACGGGCAAGCTCGTGGCCTACGATATTGCCAGCGGTGATCCACGCTGGTACGGACCTGACGGTGGAGACAGCTATAGCTCTCCCCACCTATTAACAATCGATGGCGTCGCACAGATCCTGCTAATGAGTGCAGTCGGCGTAACCAGTGTCGCAGCGACAGACGGCACGCTGCTCTGGGAATATCCATGGCCCTGTGAAACCCGCATTGTACAACCAGCCCTGGTTGATAATGCTGATGTATTGATCAGCGCCGGCGAGAGAAATGGTATGCTCCGCTTAACCGTTATGCAGGGACCTGAAGAATGGACCATCGAAAAGCGCTGGAAGTCGACCCGGCTAAGACCCGACTTCAATGACTTTGTCATTCACAAGGGCCATGCCTTTGGCTTTAATGGTCCAAGTCTCGTGTGTATCGACATTGGGGATGGCAAGCACAAGTGGAGAGGCGGGCGCTATGGCGGCCAAATCGTCCTGTTGGCCGATCAGGACTTGTTGCTGGTTCTGTCGGAGAAGGGTGAACTGGTGTTGGTCGAGGCGGCCCCGGACCAGTTTACGGAGTTGGCGCGGTTCCCGGCGATCGAAGGCAAAACCTGGAACCACCCGGTGCTCGTCGGCGACGTCTTGCTGGTTCGCAATAGCCGGGAGTTGGTCGCGTTCCGGTTATCGCTTGCGCGCAGCTGAGCATTATGTTTGGTCTTGCATAGTTATCAGAGTGTTTTTATAACGCTGAGGTCGCTGACGCAATCCGCTATCTTGAAAAGGGACATGCGCCCGGGAAAAGTAGTCATAACTTTACCACAATAAGATGTGACGAGGTTAAAAATAACCAATTATGGAGTTTTCAAAATATGAACCAGGCAAGCAAAGCCGTTCAGATCGGTGTGCTGACCGCAATTATGGCAATAATACCTTGCTTTAGTGCAGCGGGGCAAATCGCGGATGTGAAGATCTCCGGTATGGACGAACACACCATCGCCCTATGGCTCTTCGACGACGCGCCGTATAACAATGTGACGCTGACCGATGCGGGGTCCCTTGCAACTGGATTTGCGCCTGAACACCGGCTTATGGCAAGCCGGTGCCCGTGAACGTGTGCGAGGGCCGGCGCGGTTTGCTCCCGGGCCGCTTCGGTGGTGGCGCCCTGTACCTGCCAATGGGCAATAACACCGGTGTGAGCTGGGCTGAAGGCACATGGAGATCGGGTGCCGGAAATCTGTAACCTGGGATATCTGGACTACACCATCGAGTTCTGGTTCAAGTCCGTTGGCGAACAAATCGGACCAGGTGTGGTCTGGGAGGTACGCAACGAGGGGCATAGTAAAAAACCGGAAGAGAAGACGTATATTCACTATAATGCCCTTGTGCTGGACAACGCCCGTACCCGCTTCCTGTTGCGGGGCAAAATGACCAGGAGGGATGGCGCACGGATCGTCAATTGGGATCCCAATGTTGAGTTACCCACCGACTCCGCCCGGCTCAATGACGCACGGTGGCATCATGTCGCCTTTACTTACACCGCGACTGAGCACCAGATGCGTCATTTTCTGGACGGTCGCTTGCAGCCGGTGCCGAAGATAGGTGGCTTTCTGCCGCTAACAGGCTTGCTGGAATCCATGACACTCGGGCGCGACGGCGAAGGTGGGCAGGAGCTGGTCGGAGCACTGGATGAGTTTCGCATCTCGGGAGTCGTGCGTTACACGCATAACTTTGAGCCGCCGGGCAGTTTTTCACGCAACTTTGGTCAGAATCCACCGCTGAGCGGGAAAGCCAACGGTCCTCCACTTTTATTTGGTCCAAAAACAACCGTGGGACCGGTAGTGCTGGGATCACGTAAACATTTGTTTATCGACAAGGCCCTTATCGCCCGCATGGATGAAACTATCCGCTTCACCTCAAATACACCCATCCGGATAGAGGTGACCGATTTCCGGAATACACGTCCCTGGGAACCGTCGCCACGTATGGGTGGCGCCATTCCCGATATCTGTTCGTTCTGGGATGATGGCGATAAAATAAACATGCTTTACAGCAATTCTGCTATGTGGGGAGGAAAGGATCCGGCGATCTGCCTCACGACTTCACCTGATGGTCTGCACTGGGAAAAGCCAGAGCTGGGGCTGCATGCATGGAATGGTTCCACACGCAACAATATCGTCTTACGCAATGCCCTGCAGGGCACAGTCATTAAGGACCGGAACCCGGATGCGCCTGCCGACCAGCGCTACAAATTAATGGCCTGGTTGATGAGACGCGGGTTCTATCTCTGGACCTCATCCGATGGCGTGCGGTGGCAGCGCAACGAAAGCGCAGCCTTTCCCTTCGACCCGGATGGCAGTTGCGAACTTTTCTGGGACGATCAGGCCGGTCTCTATCGCACCTATATGCGTGCAGCCAGTCCTCGTGAGACACCGTTTATCGGCCGCCGGATCGTCTACGGGAAAACGGCCGATGTGATGCGGCCCTGGCCCTTTACCCCGGCAAAGGAACCACTCTGGGCCTATACTCTGCCACGTCCGGGCAGTGACGAATTGCCCTTAATCGACACCGGGGGTGAGGTCTATCGTATGAAGGCCGTCAAATATCCATGGGCACCCGATGTCTATCTGGCTTTCCCCTGGCGCCACGTAAGCAACATCCGCCCGGGCTCTTTTACGATGGTCAGTCGCGACGGCGAGAACTGGCATGGCTATGAACTGCCTTACTACTTCGCCTCTGGTTGGGAGCTCGAAGGACGCCAGGTGCTTGAGGCGCTGATGGAGCAAGGCATGATCCGCCGCGGAGACGAGATTTGGCAATATGGCACCGTCCGTTTCACCGAGCACGGCGGCACACGCTATGGCGGCGTCGAGCATGAGGGCTCCGGATTTGACCGTTTAATACGACTAACCCAGCGCCTGGACGGCTTTGTTTCGCTGGACGCCGGGGAAGAAAAGGGAACCATTCTGACCCGGCCCCTTACTTTTAGCGGAGGGCAACTCGAACTCAATGTAAAAGCCAAAGGTGTGGTGCGGGTGGCGCTTCTTGACGAACAACATAACCCACTGCCCGGTTACCGTCTTGAAGATTGCGAGCCCATCCGGAATGATTCAGTGCGATATATCGTCACCTGGAAGGGGCGGTCCGACCTTAGTGCCCACGCTGGCAAGACAGTGCGGGTACAGTTCGAATTACATGATGCCAAACTGTTCGCATTTCAGTTCACTTCAACAATGGAAAAAGCACAAAACCCAAAAAAATAGCATCACATAAAGTGTTCAAGATTTTTTTTACCGCTAAGACGCTAAGATAAATCAGACCAAATAAAAACAGAAAAATGAAATTAAAAAATATCTTAATAGGAACCCTCCTCATTCCAGGGGCCGTGCTGTTTATCGCTTCCGATGGGCATGAAAAAGACCAGGGTGCGAATGTCTATAAAACCGTTAAAATAGGTAACCAGGAATGGATGGTTGAAAATCTAAGCACCAGTAAATTCAGGAATGGTGACCTTATTGCCGAAGCCAGAACCCGAACAGGATGGCAGAGGGCCGGCAGAGAACAGCAACCGGTCTGGTGTTTTTATGGCAATGACTCTGCGAATGGTGCAACCTATGGCAGGTTGTATAATTGGTATGCCGTAAACGACCCAAGAGGTCTGGCCCCGGCCGGCTGGTATGTGCCTAGTGATGCTGAATGGACAGAGTTGGTTAATTATTTAGGTGGTGAAGAGGTAGCCGGAGCCAAAATGAAAAGCATCAGCGGATGGAAAGAAAACAGCAAAGGTACCAATATAAGTCAGTTCTCCGCTCTTCCCGGCGGCGCCTCTGCCGACGATGGTTATTTAGGCAGTGTTGGATACCTGGGCGTTTGGTGGAGTTCTACGGCGGACACTTCCTATTATTATGATGCTACCGCTTATGCCTGGTACCGCTACCTGTATTTCTCGAATGGCAAAATTGTCAGGTACGCGCACAGCAAGGGAAATGGTTTTTCTATCCGTTGCCTGAAAGATTAGACATTTTGTCCATTTGACGTTTGGGATTTCGCGCCTTTGACATAAAAAAACCGAGTCATAAGGGACTCGGTTTTTTTGAATGTATAATATTTATGTGAAAAATTATTTCAACAGAATCATCTTTTTCACGGAAATGAAATCGTTCACAGAAAGTTTGTAAAAATATATCCCGGAGCCCAGATTTTGAGCCTTTATTGTTAACCAGTGATGTCCGGCTTTCATGGGTCTGTCAACTACTTTCATGACTTCCTGACCTAATACGTCATAGATAGACAGATTGACATGACCGGCCTCTTTCAGACTGAATTCTATCCTTGTTGTAGGATTAAATGGATTGGGATAATTTTGAGCCATATCGTAGGTAATAGGGATGGTGTTTACATTTGCTTCAATGCCAGTTGCTGAACCGATTTGAAGTGTATATACCCCAACGTCCATACCTTGTGAAGCATGCCCACCACCGGTATTATCAAAAGTAGCCGTAGAAAAATTAATCTCTGAATCATGTGTAAATACAACATCATCAGAATTACCGGTGTCCAGTGCACGTTGAAACTCGACTGTCCAGGTTCCGGTTTGCTCATCAAATGTTCCAACGGATTTTACATCCCAACGGCTGTCCCCGCTGATGACGGCATTAGCATTCAGATAATAACCAGGATATGTATTGGCAGCGTTAATATCTGTTCCCAGATCATCGGTTGAACCACCTTCGCCAATAATAATAAAATAACCTTCTGTAATAGGACCGGAGTACATAGGGCTATCACCTGCTGCGTTTTTGTTATCATTATAAGCACTGACCGTTTTGGCATCTGATCCTCGGCCGGCACTGCTCCACCACTTATCATCCGTCAAACCAAGCGGATTTGTGCGAGCAGCTTTCCAATGCCAGACATCTGCATGACCATCACTGGTTGCCATGCTGCCATCGGAATGACACATGTTTCCACATGAAGCACCAAAAGAATCACCGGCATCCCATAAGAATGAAAACCTGTCTTCATTACCGGATTTGGACCATTTTTCGCCATCATGGCTCCAAAGATTCTTATCAATACTTTTGGTCGGGCCGGCCTTTCCACCCTTCAGATTATGCCCATCTACCCATTGTGCCAGCATATAGATATTATTATCGTCATAAAGGGCTTTCAATTCTACACCCATTAAAGTGGTGATTGAGGGGGCGTCGTCCCATAATGCATCAATAACGCCATCAATTAGCGGAGCGGTGCCTGTAGAAGATGCTGTCAATGTCCCGCCCACGTATTTATCTGCCAACCCTGCATGGGTCTCATCAATGGTTTTAAATACTCCCAAACCACCGCCTGAGTGACAATTTGCCGTCGCACAACTCATACCTGATTCGGCATGGAGTGGAACAGAGGCAGCATGATCAGATGGGTAAAAAGGTATCGGATTATGACAGGCAGTACATACCTGATCCGCATCAGAAGTGAACTGATCGTTTGATTTATTGATATGACAGACTGAACAATCCCCCTTCTCTGCTGTATACTCAGAGTGGTGCATCGTTTTTTCATGGACTATTTTACTAAATGCCGCTCCCTGATTATCGGTATGACAGATAAGACATTGCGGCCACTCAGAGTAGCCATGATTGAACAATACGGGCATTTCCGGAAAGGTACTTTGTTCGTTATGACAGGTCTCACAATTTCCAACCGGTATGTCTGTTATAGAAGTTGTCCCAACTTGAATATCTTTTAATTGTGCAAAGTAGTATGTGCCGGCAAAATATCTTCTTACCCTTATCATAATCGTATAGGTTCCAACATCACCGGGTAAGGTGTCGGGCAGAACTAGTTTTAATGGATTGACAAAAGGTAAACCGGTTACATTATCAGTCTGCAAAACTCCAGAAGAAATTACTCTCACGCTATAATGAATCTTTTCGTAATCCTGTTTAGGGCCGTCTAAATAATAATAAAGCCGATCCAGTCCGTTGGTGGCAGTCTCATCCCATTTTAATTCGGTACCACCATCGTTGGTTAATAATACCTGAACATCGACTGTGTCACCGGCAGAAAAATATCCTTCAGCAGGATAATCTTCCGGTGATATCGTTAAATTTAAACCGGCGTCACTAGCAAGAATATAATTGACAGGATAATCCATTGTATAGAATGTACCGGCAGCATTTTTCCAATTTATTCTAAGAAATTCTGTTCCAGTAGGGAGCACAAAAGGTCTTGCAGCATTATCAAATCTATAACGGACATAAGCATTCCCTTCGGTAAGTTCGGTTCCTGTCTTTTCACCGGAATAATTAACTCTGTATTCCACATAGTCAAAATCTATTGTTCCTGCAATATCAAAAACAAAAGTGTCAAGTGTTGTTGGTGTATCGCTGATAACAGATTGAACTTCGATAGTATATACAACATCTTCAGCCATCCAGCCAGTTGTAACAGGTGTGGTATCCCAGGCGTCATTACGGTATCTTTTTCGAATATTATCTGAAGCGGAAAAAGTTGTGTCACCATTATCCGTCCAGCTGGTATCTATAACAACAGCTGACCAATCAAGGGCCGCTAATGGGCAATCATCCTCTGTATCTGCAAACCAGTTCAAAGCTTGATCTGGACTAGGGGCACTATAGCCAACCCATTCACCTCTGATCTCAATTCTTGTCAGAGAAATGCTATTACCATCCACATAGCTGATTGAATCAGGTGAAAATTCTTCACCATGATCCACATAATTTAAAATTTGATAATCCTGAGCATAGGATTGTGACAAAATAAGAGTAAAAAACAGTGCAAAACAGATTGTTTGTAGCATCTTCATAGATCAATACTCCTCTGATTAATTTATAATATTTACACAAATTATAAGCCCCTGTTCGAAAAACATTTTTTCCCGTTCCTCCTTTCATGTTTTAAATTTCACAACACATCCCACACAAAACACATATGATTTTTATTTCCTGTTTCGACTCAGACCAGTGCGCCTGAAAAAAAAATAAATCAGCTCGCATTTAGTTTAATCTGGTCAATGCATATGATAAGTCGCATTGCATAACATAGTAATTCATTAGTCAATACAGCGCAATAGGGTATTAATGGGTATGGAATGAGTATATAATATACTTATTACAGGCAGGCTAATTCGGGATTATAGTTCTCTTAGAAGGGATGTTAAATTAACTTTCCTCTTTGTAATATCTAATTTTTTTCTAATATTTCGACGATGTTTATCAACAGTTTTAATCGATATATTTGAAATCTTGGAAATATCTTTACTAGAAAGCCCCGATTTTATCATATTGCATAGTTCAATCTCTCTGGGGGTCATTTTGTAATTCATTTTTGTTATATTTTTGCCATATGAGGATGTTAAATTTTCCAAGTGATTCCGGATTAAATTAATATATGAGGTTGCACCATTCTCAGAGTTTAGTCTTTCCAGCAGAGGGTATATAATTCTTTCAACATTTACACTGATTTCTTCTTTTATTTTATTTTTCTCAATCTCGATTTGGGCAATGATTTCGCCCAGAACCATATTTTTATTCTCCAAAGCGATTTTTTGCATTTTGAGTTCAGCCTTTGAGTCTATCAACTCTTTTTCCGATTTCTTATGTTCTTCAATTTCACGTTTTAGATTCCTGTTTGCAATAATTAATTCGGCCGTCCTCTTTTCAACAATTTGTTCAAGGGCATCATGCGCTTTTTTTATTGTTTCTTCAGCCATCTTTAGTTCAGTTATATCTTTTACAGTATGCGCAAAGGCATGAACTTCATTGTTCTTATCTAATATGGGGGAGGCTGTTGTCAAGTAATATCTTCCGTTATCGAATATCTCCCCACTTCCACCAGTCCCTGTTTCCAATGCTTTCTCACATTGACAGCCTTCAATAGGGGAATTCAAGCCGTGTACAACTTGATAACATTTCTTTCCAATCAGTTCTTCCGGCTTCATTCCAAGATTCTTACATCCTATCTGATTAATCTTTAAAATTTCGAAATCTTTTGAAATCAAAGCAAAAATATCCAAGGAAGCATCGAAAGTTTCCTGCCAGCCGATACAATCTTTTTTATAATCTTTCTTCATATTGTGGACTTCTTTTCTTTGTTTGTCCCGATGAATCGGGATGCTGCGATATGAATTAATTTATATTTCTTACAATGTTGCTCTTTTTATAAAAGTTATAATAAAAGTCTCAAAATACAAGCAAAAAATAATATTAGTTGTGTTCAAATTCGAGCATTTCTCTATAATTCTATTTTGGCTGGGTGGTGATCTGAGAGGTTCATATTATTGCTTCTGTGATACTAAGAAGGTATGTCTTCGCTTTGCATCAATCAATTCCGGTAAATCCTCATCCGCATTCTTCCACATTTCCAGAAATTTTGTGTAATTTTTAATAGCAAGATTACGATCACCTGTTTGCTCATAAATTTTACCTAATAAATAAAAACTTTTCGGATAATACAATGCTCTCAATCCAAGACTTATATCTCGTATCAACTGCATTTCAATTAATGACTGAGCGGACTTACTAAATTCTTTTTGTTCAAATTGGCATTTAGCCAAATAATAAAGTAATTCTATTTTTATAAAGCCAGGACTTGATTGTAACACTGTATCTACCAAAATCTCAGACTCTGTACATTCCATCTTTTGATTGTGTATCAATGATTGCACAGCTAAATCCCACCATTTAACAGAAGTCAATTTGGCCTGTTTTTCTGCTAAATCAAATTCACCATTAAAAATATAGAATATAGTGAGGCCGCTCCAATAAAAAATATAATCAATGTTTGCTTGATATGGAAAAGTTTTTCTTATTTCAATCTCAGCTGCCTTAATATCATCCCAGGCAGTGTATATATGATAACCTTTCGCTATATGCCAATATGCTGCCAGCGAAGTATCTTTTTG
>SDBT01012763.1_pt1 | contig 13487 bp, 8 predicted proteins | sample 2277101 | NCBI WGS metagenome assembly SDBT01 (sample SAMN10404973, study PRJNA504765) | marine sediment metagenome | isolation source: marine sediment core GS10_PC15, 103 cmbsf | place: Arctic Ocean: Southern Knipovich Ridge | collected 2010
AATCAAGTTTTACAAAAAAATCATGCCGCAACAGCATTGTTGATCTCATTAAGAGGGGGCGTTGGGAGGAAGGAGCGCTGCGCCCCAGTGAAATACGCTGCGCCATTGTTAAATACGCTTCGCCTTTGTTAAATACGCTTCGCTGTCATTGTCATGAATTTAACTTGGCAAGCTGTCATTTACATGAATTTAACCCCAGTACCATCCTTCGAGCTACGGGGCATGCTTGGCAAGCTGTCACTAATGTGAATTTCACCCCAGTACCATCTTCTGGAGCTACCCCAGTACCATCTTCTGGAGCTACGGGGCAAGCGGGGCAAGCGGGGCAAGCACAGCGCATAGGGCAAAGCGCATGGCGCATGGCGTAAAGCGCAAAAGGCAAAAGGAACGATGTGGGATATGGGATATGGGATTTGGGATTGCGGATTTGGCAAAAGCAAAAGGCGTGCGCCTATGCGTTCCCCTGCTAACGCTTCGCCACGCCATCACTGGTCGTCGACGCATACCTGCCTGGCGGCAGACAGGGCTCGGGGCCAGAGCGGATCGCTACTCCTTACTCTGTAGTGGACTTTCACCACCCACTCCATGCCGGCTTTTGGCGGCGCTTTCCGAGCGTCCCCCTTTATGAGTATTTTATCAATAGGATTTTTATGAAGAAGAATCCCGTATAAAGCTTCAAGAGGAAGCCAAGTGAAAGACCGGTTCAATACTTAATAGACCATCAACAGGAATGTGGCAAAGGATCCGGTGACCTTTTCCTGCATTTATCCATGGCGGAACCTCTTTTTCACAGATCTTACCGTCGTCAGGAAGCATCTCTTTACGACGAGGACAACGGGTGTGAAAACGACACCCACGGGGCGGGTTGAGGGCGCTTGGAACGTTACCACTCAGGCGGACCTGTTTCTGAACGGCATCAGGGTTCGGGATAGGGACTGCCGAAAGGAGTGCCTCTGTATATGGATGATAAGGAGGGGCGTAGATTGCCTCTGCTGTACCGAACTCAACAATCTGGCCCAGGTACATTACCGCTACATTGTCGGAAAAGAAGCGGACAACACTGAGATCATGAGCAATAAATATCATAGCCGTACCGAGACGATTTACGATCTCAATTAGAAGGTTAATAACGGCAGCCTGGACCGAAACATCCAACGCAGAGACAGGCTCATCACAAATAATCAGATCAGGCCGGCTCGCCAGAGCACGGGCGACTCCAACCCGTTGTTTCTCACCACCGCTTAATTGACGAGGAAAACGATCATAGTAAGAGTCATTAAGACGCACTGCGTTTAACAGCCGGATAACTTCCCCTTTGACTTGATTACCAGGGACTGTCCTGAATTTTCTGATGGGTCGAGCAATCTGACGGCCTATGGAGTAGGAAGGATTAAGCGTGGAATCCGGGTTCTGGAAGACCATCTGTATCTCCTGTATGATTTGGGTGCCCCGTTCTGACACGGATTGGCTGATATCTATCCCTAAAAAATCTATCCGGCCATCCGTTACCGGCTCCAGTCCAATGACTCCTTTCGCCAACGTTGATTTGCCGCAGCCTGATTCACCCACAATGCCAAGGGTCCGACCCCTGAAGAGACTGAAACTCACCTCATCAACCGCTTTTATGAATCTTTTTTCCCCCAAACCGAACATGCTCAGTACTGACCTTGATTCTTGTGGATAGTAGACCTTGAGTTGATCTAAATTCAGTAGGGCCTTCTCCGTATCATCCGGTTTGTCCAAGTCATACTTGATGGTATCTTTTTCCTGCCTTCTTGCTGTTTTTGGCTGGGTATCAATATGTCGGGCATAAAGACACCGCACCATGTGCTCTGGCCCCACCGCTGTAAAATCCGGCCTTGCCTCTCGGCAATTTTCTGTTGCATAATCGCAACGAGACGTGAAAATACACTCGTTCTTGGTACGCTCACTAAGAGGAGGAACATGGCCTCGGATGGGGGCCAGGACAGATTCCATCTTGGTCTCTCCAAGTCTTGGTACACAACTTAACAGGCCCATTGTATAGGGATGACAAGGCCTATGGAATATCTCCCTCACCGGTCCTTTCTCCACAAGCTCTCCGGAATACATGACACAGATATCATCGCTCACACGGGCTATAACCCCCAAATTATGGGTTATAAAGATGGTAGCCGCTCTAAAATCTTTTTTTAGTTCCTCAATGAGATCCAGGACCACTGCTTCAACGGTGACGTCCAGCGCTGTTGTGGGTTCATCCATGATCAAGAGGGTCGGGTTATTCAGCATGGCCATGGCTATGACCACTCGTTGCTGCTGACCCCCTGAGATCTGATGTGGATAGCGATTCATTACCTCTTGGGGATCAGGCATGTGTACCTGCCTGAGCATCTGAATGGATCGTTCCCATGCCTCACCCTTGGGCATAGGTTGATGGCAGGTCAGGACTTCGGAGAGCTGTCCCCCAATTCGCATGGAGGGATTAAGGGCTTGCATGGGATCTTGATATACCATGGCAATTCTATTGCCCCGGAGTTTATTGAGCTCGGTCTGAGACCGACCGATGAGTTCATGGCCTTGGAAATGGATACTTCCACTCACGATCTTGCCATTGCTACCGAGAAAACCCACCAGTCCATAGGCAATTGTACTCTTGCCGCATCCTGATTCACCCACCAGACCCAAGGTCCTTCCCCTTTTAACCTGGAAGGAAGTCTGTCGTACGGCCTCAATATCACCTTTCCGGGTTTCGTAAGAGATAGTGAGACCGTTCACATCCAGCACGAGATCCGGATGAGATTTGCTATTCTCATTATTGGACATTATTCTTGTCTTTTAACTCCCATGCCAAATGCTATGCCTCAATGACTCCTGAACCACTGAACCTTGAACCTCTGAACCCTGAACCTGTCTCTCCTTTATCTACTGGTAACGCATGGATTCTTCCCGGAGGCCATCGGCCAGAAGGTTCAAGCCCACCACTAACGATGCAATGGATAAGGAAGGCCAGAGAGCGGCCCAGGGATGACCTGCCAAAATAAACTCTCGTCCTTTAGCCACCATGCTCCCCCAATCCGGAGAAGGTGGAGGCAAACCCAGGCCAAGGAACCCGAGGGTTCCCATGGCGAAAATGGCGTACCCCACTCGAAGCATGGCATCAATGATGATGGGGCCACGTGCATTGGGCAGGATCTCCATGAACATGATGTGCCAAGCATTCTCACCCCGGGTCTCTGCCGCTTTGATGTAGTCTCTGGTCTGAATATCCAGGGTAAGGCTGCGAACCAGTCGGGCGATGCCGGGTATTCCCACTATTGAAATGGCTATTACGACATTCACGGCCGATGTCCCCAAGGATGACATGATGAGAAGGTAGAGGAGGATTATGGGGACACTCATCATGGCGTCTAATAAACGCATGACAATTTCGTCGATCCATCCTCCATAATAGCCGCCCACAAGCCCCAGTGTTATCCCAAAGATCAGTGCGGCAAACACCCCCCATATGGCCATTCCGCCAGGCAGGGATAGATTTTCGGAAACAGGGAGAATGACGAGGACCACACGCGCTCCATGAATCAGCCTTGACCATAGATCCCGTCCCAGTTCGTCGGTTCCCAGGATGTGACCTCGAGATGGCCCTTGATTTGGAGCCTTCCAGTCCTGCTCCAATGGGGTATAGGATGATAAGAACGGAGCAAAAATCGCTACAAAGACCCAGAAAAGGACGATGGCCAAACCTATCATTGCAGTCTTGGATGCGAAGATAATGGAGATACTCTCCCAGGCGCGTTTGAAGAGACCTGTTTCTATTTTTGTCGTGGTGGCAGTCTCTGTGTTTTCACCAACTTCCATATTGGGTCCCCATCAGGTATAACGGATTCGCGGATTCAAGAAAGTATAGATAATATCGGCTATGAGCTGTGTGCTTACAGCCACGAGGACCAGTATCATGGCCCCAGCCTCAAGGGCGTTAATGTCCTTATACATGGCCGAATCCAGGAGATATTTACCCAGCCCAGGATATCCGAAAACCACTTCTACAATCACAATACCCCCCAAAAGCCAATTGACATGGAGCATGATGACTGTAATGGGCGCAATCAAGGAATTTCTCAAAGCGTGTTTGACGACGATTTTCCAGTAAGGCAGTCCTTTAAGAAAGGCGGTGCGAATATAAGGAGCCCGCATGACCTCAACCATGCTGGCGCGAGTGATGCGTAGAACGTATCCCAGTTCAACGAGGGTGAGTGTTAGCACTGGCAAGACAAGCATATCCAGCCTTTCCCAGGGTGCTTTCTCACCGAGAACCGTGGCTCCGGGAACCAACCCCAGCCATACGGACACAATGAGTATGAGAAATATTCCGGTGGCGAATTCAGGAATGACTGAAAACACCATCCCGCCTATGGAGAGTATGCGGTCCCTCAGCGTCCCTTCCTTCAAACCAGCGATCATCCCAAGGAAAAGGGCCAAGGGCATGACAATAATAAAAGCGGTCCCTGCCAAAACAAGAGAATTACGTAACCGGATGAAAAGGCTCTTGGCTACAGGACGACCCGTTCTAAGGGAAATCCCTGGATCTCCCCGAATAAAACCCTTTTTCAGAGGTATGTACTCAACAGGGCCGCCACTTGTCTCCATCCACCCTGTGCCCATCACAAAGGTCCAAACCTTCCGATCGCGCTCTTTTTCCCACTTAACCACATGGTTCCGGGTGTCTACCCCCCAAAAGACGTTTACCCCTTGTTTATCCTTTCGCCACCGCTCATTATCCTTGTATGCTTCTATGGTTCCATCTGCTAATCTGACAATGGCCATCAGGTTTTCTCCCTGGAGCTTCCATCGCACCAAGTCACCGCCCGCTTTGACAGCCCACCACTCCTCAAAATCCTCTTCGGTGGTGATCCGTTGAAGGGATAGACCTATTTTACGGGATGCATGCCAGTCACTTCCCAAGAGCCAGTATAAGTAACGGACGTATACAGGTTTGTCCAGGCCCATCTGGGTCAGAAATGAGGCTTCTTGCTCCGGGGTGACAAAGGCGCCCAGCACATTCCGTGCCACATTGCCTGGTGATGACTCGGTGATGAGAAAGACAGCCATGGAGACGATCACCATGGTTAGAAAAAGCAGAAAAACCCGTCTTAAAATAAATTTTACCATTTTGCACAAGGGTTTAGATGGATAACAATCGTTTGGGACATGAAACTCAACTAGACTTTTAACCAGACCTTGTTGAAAAGCATGTATAGGGTAGGGTGAGATTTTATACCATGAACAGCCTTCCTGGTCACCAGCCAGACATTTCGCCACCAGGCAACACCTATAGAACCGCGGGTCATCTGGATCTCCTCCAGCTTACAGAAAATCTTGCGACGTTCATCCACATCCAGAGTTCCGTTGGCTCTCTCCAGCAACCGGCTGAACTCATTGTCCACCCAGCGGGTTTCGTTCCAAGGTACCGGTTTACCCTTATCATCCGCTATATATGCCAGGTTCAATACCATGGTTCCTAAGGGTCGATGGGTCCAGGGGGTGATGCCGAGATCCACCTCGGTCCACTTCTCCCAGTACTGGCTGTTGGGCATGATTTTGATGTTGATTCTAAACCCTGCTGGTGCAGCATCCTGTTTGAGAACCTCGGCGTACCTGACCACATCACTCCAGCCACTGCCCACGGCTAGATTGATATCGAGACCTCCTGGATAGCCTGCTTCCTTCAAAAGCTGTTTGGCCTTTTGTGGGTTGTACTTTGGGATGAGTTTCAGACAGTATTCAGGATGTATAGGGGAAATGTGGCAGTCCTGCCCTTGGCGACCCTGACCGAAGCAGGCCAGTGACAGGATTTTTTCCCGATGTTGACAGAATTTCAAGGCCATTCTAACCCGGTTATCATTCCAGGGCTTCATATCCACGCGCATACGCAAAAGTCTGGTTTGACCGGTAGTCGAAGGCAGGATATTGATATTGGTGTCAGCCCTCAAGGCCTGATAAACATCCGTTCCTCCGGCATCGCTCATATCAATCATATGGATTTCACCTGCCTTAATGGCCGCGATTTGAGGTGACATCTCTGTTCCCATGTCTATGAATTCCATACCGTCCATATAGGGCAGGGGCTTACCGTCCCCCCCTTTTTGCCAGTAATCATTGCGGCGGTTGAGCACACAGCGTTCCCCCTCACGGTAGAGTTCCATAGTGTATGGGCCTGTCCCGTGAGGCCGTTTGATGAAGTCTCCTTCAAAGGTCCTGTGATTCAGCACCAGGGCCGGGTAGTGGAACATGTGTTCCGGAACGGCAATCTCTGCTTTATTAAGGTGGAGTTTTACCTGATATGTATCTGTTTTTTCGATCCCACTGGGGCTTAGATAGGATCCCACCATGCCCAGCAATGATGAACCCACATCTTTATTCAGCCATTGGCTTAATGTAAAAACCACATCGTCAGCAGTGAATTCATCCCCATTATTAAATTTTATTCCCTTACGGAGGTTCAGGGTCCAAGTTTTCAGATCATCACTGACCTGCCAATCTTTCAGAAGGTAGGGATGGGTTACATTGTTCCCGTCGGTATAGGTGAGGTATTCGGCAACTTGACGGAGTTGGTTTGAGGGAGCTACCCAGGAGAATTGAGCCGGATGGGTGACCTTCTGCACAGCGCAAGAGACCTTGAATATGCCCCCTCGATTGGCAGGAGCGGCGAAAACTTTTAGAGGCCCTGTCAATCCGGACATCTGAGTTGCAGCAGCAGCAGATACCCCGAGCAGGGTGGCATATCTTACGAACTCTCGACGTGTCATCTTTCCCTTTTCCACATCCTTTTTTAGTTCGTAGACAGCCGGGTGAACTCTCTTTTTGATCTCGATCTCATCCTCCTTTCGTAATTAGTTCAGCCACAAAGTCACCCCAGTACCATCTTCCGGAGCTACGGGGTAAACAAAGACACTAAGGTTACAATATATTGCATTTAATCCACAGATTTCGCAGATTACACGGATTACTCTAATCATTTGAATCCACAGATTTCGCAGATTACACGGATTACTCTAATCATTTGAAGGACTATGCGAAATCTGTAGGGTTTAATTCCCCGCAGCTTGCTGCGATAGAAAAGCTAGCACACTCATTTTGGTAAAGTTTTATAATTCATATCCCTTCTTTGTGCCTTGGTGGCTGAACTGTTACAAAACATGTTTGAGTCCGGGAGATAGGCGTTAAACGCTGATCCACTGCCCCACTGTTTTCACTGCGTGGTCTTTTCCAAAGTGATCTGTGAAAATGCGAAAATAGTAAAGCTCCTCCTTACTCCGGATCACTGGGTACCTTGCCGCACCTTCAGCAAACTCCTCATCATCAATTATCTCTTCAAAATAGGCGGGGAGGATGTCGGCAGACCCTGAACCCTGAGAAAATTCCTGTTTGAGTCGCCAGGTCACCTCCTGAGGCAGGAAAGATTCAAAGGCCTTCCTGAATATCCATTTTTCAATTTTTTGATCCCCATCGGGTTTTTGCTTGTATTGGGAAGGAATATGAAGAGCATAGTCCATAAGCTCTCCTGAAACGAGAGGTGCTACGACTCTTATGCCATGACAATGGTTCATACGATCTAACCGCAAAGAAGCGTTGTTATGTAAAAACCCTATACATTCCATTTGTCGTGCGAATAACTCTTGTGTAGGAAACTGCTTTAAGTATAGATAACCGCAAAAGACCTCATCACCTCCCTCACCGGACAGAAGTACCTTAATCCCTTTCTCGCCGGCGTATCTGGAGATGAGATAGTTGGGCACAGAACTCCTTACCAGTGATGGATCAAATGATTCCAGGTAATAGATAACATCCGGCAATACCTTTATTATCTGATCTAAGTCTACAATCATTTCATGGTGATGGGATTGAATATATTCGGACATGATCCTGGCATTTTGGATATCCTGGCTCTCACCAACTCCTAAGGCAAAGGTCTTTAATCGGGCGTTCTGTCCAAACTTTTCTCTATAGGTCTCAGTGGCCAGATAATTTATCACACTGCTATCAAGACCCCCGCTTAGTAAACCTCCTATGGGCATGCAGAAATCTACTCGGTTGTGAAGACTTTTCGAAATGATAGATCGAATATCCTCCATCATCTTATCCAGATTGGTGTGTAAATCAGCGGGGGGTTCCTCGGGTAATCTGGCGAAAGGGATCAGCCGACCTTCGTGATCCATATGGTGTCCAGGGGGGAACTCGTAGACTTCCTCCGTAATCTCGACAATACTTTTAAGCTCGGAGGCCAGGTACAGAGTCTGATCTTCCCAGGCGTAAAAGAGGGTTTTAATACCCAAAAGGTCTCTGGCGGCGAAAAACTCGTCCCCGTCAGAGACAACAAAGGCAAATATGGAATCATCCAGATATCGGACCATGTCACGTCCATGCTGTCTGTAAAGATGAAGGAGGAGCCGCTCCTCTCTGAAGGGTCTGTCTGGTATTCCATTCTTCTGAGCCAGCTCATTCCAATTGCCCATCTGGCCGTCGTAGCAAATTCTGAGATCACCTTCCCCTGAGCTCTGTATTGGAACCTCAATACCGTCTCCATCTTTAGCGCCATCCGCTTCAAGATAATTCTGGGCCATAATGACGCTCTTGTTTTCAAAGATGCCATCCATATAAGGACCCCGGTGGGCTATCTTTTTAAGCATAGAAACAGTGTTTGCTCGATCCGGTTTTCCATATCCTACGGCCAAACCACTCAAATGAGTTTTCCCCTATTATTTAATCCACAGATTTCGCAGATTACCCCAGTACGATTTTCCGAACCTACGGGGTGAGCACGGATTACTCTAATCATTTGAATCCACAGATTTCGCAGATTACACGGATTACTCTAATCATTTGTATCCACAGATTTCGCAGATTACACGGATTACTCTAATCAGTACCGTTTTTGTGCCTTTGTGCCTGGGTGGCTGAACTGTTACGTTTTAAGGTAAAACAGAGATCTACTTTTGTATCTCAAATATCCCTACAAGACCGTGGCCTATCCCGATCCCCTGTTGGAGATCCATCTCCAGCTTTCGGAGGGAATAACCGAGGTGGGGCTCGATGACATTTGCGCGAACATCCCCCCATCCTAGCCATCCCACACCCTCAATCACCCTTCGCATGGTATGCATGGCTTCCTTGAGGGGATCCGGATAAAAGGTCAGGACCTGAGGTGCAGCCGTCAATTTTTCTGTTTCAGAATCGTACTTACTGAGCAATGAGATGGTATATTGGACAAGGGCATTACAGGACATGAAAAAAGATTCGAAAAGATTGTTCAGGTGGTCAAACCCTTTCCTGGGAACATAATCAACAAGAAGACTTTCCAGATCCGTGCGCAAGTAGTTTTCAAAAAGTGAGTTTACAGCGGTGCGAAGCTTGGGGCAGTTTTTGTTGTAATCACCCGTTTCCATATGTCTTCCGGTGAATAAGGATCGATCAAATAGGATAAGAGGCTTAATCTCTATTCCTGCTTCCTGAGAGGCTTTCTCAATGACATTCATTACCTCGTCCCGGGTCATCAATCTCAAGGGGAAAGACTCAATCTCTGCTTTTTCCCGCTCCCCTTCAGGGTATATGTAAGATATCCGGTAATCCATAAAATATTCTTGATCCGCCGGGTGGTGCCAGAGATCCTGCCACTCGTATGAGTAGCGACCGAGCCAGTCTCCAATAAAAATGGCATAATCCGGTGCATGTCTGCAGATATCTGTGATGATTCTATTGCACTGTTCGTCATTAAAATGGGAAAGGGTTCCAAAAGAGTTGAAATAGATATCAAAGGGCGCTTGATCATTCAGGATATCCGGGGGAAGACCTTCCGACAGATCACATTCGAGGAATCTCATCTTGGCATTGCCGCCATAATACTCTTGGGCCTGTCGCAGCAGATCCCTATTGATATCCAAACCCACATATTCTTTGAGCATATCATCGGTAATTACCGATGTTACGTACTCATAGATCCCGGGGTCCTTTGTGGTAACTCCCATGATCAGGTCGATGCCGTCACCGCTGCCGCACCCCAAATCCAGGATACGGATTCGTTCCAATCTCTGTCGCTTTCTCTTTACCACGTTATTCAGGTAAGGACGTAAGAATATCCCTGTGACCTGATTCTCCCAGAATCGTCTCACATTGTCATATTTACCCACCAATCCAGAGATTTTATCGTATTTACCCGTTTGAAAAGCCTGGAAATAAGCTTTCTTCTCCGCCATATTTTTTCTCTCCACTCTATGCTGCCATGGATTTCATCATCTCTATAGCTTGGAAGGCGTCTTTGCAATGTGCATCGGCCCCTATCTCCCGGGCAAATCCATCTGATGTGGGTGCCCCTCCAATCAGGACCTTCACCCTGTCCCGGAGCCCTGTTTTCTTAAGTTGTTCGATGACATCTCCCATAACTCTCATGGTCGTAGTCAGCAGGGCTGAAAGTCCAAGAAAGAGAGCCTGATGCTCCTTGACGGTTTGAATAATCTTATCTGTGGGCACATCAGCTCCAAGGTCAATGACCTCATAACCTGCACCTTTCAGCATGATGGACACGATGTTCTTGCCGATATCATGAAGATCGCCTTTCACGGTTGAAATGATGAATTTCCCCTTGCTTTCAACTCCAGCCTTGGCCAAATGGGGACTCAGGATGTCCATAGCGGCACCCACACACTCAGCAGAGGCAAGCATATCGGGGATGAAATACTCTTCGCGTTCGAATTTTTTTCCCACCAATTCCATGGCGTTGGTCAGGCCTTGGAGAAAAATGGTCTTGGGATCCACCCTTTGCACAATGGCCTCCTCCACCAGGTTAACGACCCCGGGCTGTCCCTCTAAGCCCCTGTCGAAACCTTCGTCCTCAGCCTCTACTCGACCCTGAATAACGTTAAATGCGATCTTTTCAATAAGTCCCTGCTCATTCATATTCTAGTGGCCCATTCTAAATTGCTATTATCGTATCATATGCTCTGCTGAAGCCCTGGTAAGAGTCCCGGGACTTCAGTAAAAATTCGATCTACCAAGGTTTTATCCAGATAGGGGGCGGGTTTATTCTCTAATTGACCCATATGGTGCATCGCATTCTCTAAGACCTTATCGTCAAAACCCCTTGACTCGAACTTATAGGGGGTTGAAACATCACCTGAATGCATAGCCTTTCTAACATGGCGCGCAAACAATCGGTGAGGGGAAGCCATGACCTTATTCATTATCTTGATCATATGGTCTATGGCGGAAGAATCCACTTTTGGCTCGCGCAGGCAATGTTTGACCTTACCTATCTGCTCATTGTCAAGCACTGCCTGTACCGGACAGAAGCTTTTGGTTCGATCCAGGAGCCCAAAGGCATAGTGAATATAATGCGCACCGCTCATGGCCATGTAAAGATGGGTAAAGAGTTTCTCAAACGTGGCCTGCATCCCCGGGACCTTGGCATCTCCAACTCCAGCCGTGGAGTAACAGGGAATTTCATAGAATCGTGCCATTTGCACGCAGTCTATATTGTAGTGGTTGAATTCAGGGCATCCGTAAAGATCGTGAAGGTCATCCAGACGAGCCCGAACCGGTACACTCCCATAGAGTACTGGTGTCCCTTCTCTGATGAGTTGTGTAAGCGTGATGCCAGCCAGAATTTCGGCGTTGATCTGAGCCACCATGCCTGCTTCCTGAATTGGTGCTGAGGAGCCTCCCTGAGGGGAAGAAGAGATAACAAGAGGAATACCATTCTCTGCAATAGCAAAGACCTTTTCGGCGATATCATCCATAATCTGGAGAGGGCTTTTAAATACACAAGTGATAAAGGAGATGAGAGGGTTTTCTCTGAGGGGCTCGGGGCCGCCTGCGATGATCTCAGCCATGCGGACCACATCCTTCAAGGCTTCCAATTTGGTCAAACCTGCCTGGACGTGTTTGGTCAAATTATTGAGACTCGCGAAGAATTTGTTTACGTCATGATTCTCCGGAGTCACTTCCGGATCTTGGATGTTCAAAGGTCTGATAAAAAAGTCCAGATGCTCCAGTTGGTCACAGAGTTTGGCAGCGCGACAAAGAAGAGCGGAATTGCCCCGATGTTCACGAAATCTCGGTATATTGACTTTTACATTATTGTCGTTGATACTCTGAAATTCCTCCAGCTCGGTATCAATCCAAAAATTGGCCTCGGAGCCTGAGCCAAAATATACACGGGGCACCTGGGCATCGAGTATTAATCTGTTCTCCGGATTTCTCGCACCCAGAATAAACCGTGAAGGGGCTTGAGCCACTGCATCCCGGATAAGTCCAGGTGGAAAACTCACACGCCAGCAGACGGATTGTCCATCCTGTTCTTCCCAAACTTTGGCACCATGGGCCTTGAAGAGCTTTGCCGCCCTCTCGTTTTTACACCAGATGCCGGGTTCTTTCAGAATATTTAATGATGCTTCATCCAGTAATTTAATCTGCTCCATATTGAGCCGTTCATAAGGTTTGACTACGACGCCTTCTCTAAAATCTTCTGGCACTTTTTTACTCCTCTAATTAGTGACTGAACGAAAAATCTGTTCAGTCACGATTTTGGATTTTGGATTGCTGATTTTTGATTCAAAAAAGAAACCGATTTCAGTGCGTTAAATACTTTTTGAGAAAACAACAAAAAGAATATTTAGCGGTTTTCGGTCAACCACTAATTAGAGATTTTCTTTCTATTGCGAAATGTCCGGGTGTAGCGTCGACAATGACGATCTTTACCCACCAAAACTTCAGCCACCTTCACCGCCCCAATCATCTCGTCTATCAGGGGGTCCAATCGGCTCCCTAAAATTATTCCATGATAAAGGCCTCTAATCCCGGGATCTCCTGTTTGATGTGTTCTCTTACCTGCTCGGGGAGGAGTGACCGGGGTGCCCTATGGAGTATTTCATTTACCTTCTCAGTGGCTCGCCTCCGGGCATCCTTGGCACCTTCATCAAGCCATTTATCGCGATCCCCTCTATCACTGAGCTGTGGTCTATATAACTCGGAGCGCATGTGTCGCCTTGTGTGGCGTTCGGAAACAAAATGACCCCCGGGACCAACCTTCTTGATTAGATCAAACGCAAGGGTCTCATCATTGACCTGGATCCCCTCCACAGCCCGCATGGTCATACCGATAATCTCATTGTCAATAACCAGCTTATCATAGGATGCCGTCATGCAGAACTCTAGGAAACCTGCCGCATCGTGGATGAAATTCCCCCCTGCTAGAGCAACCATAAGACTGGTAATGGCTGATTCGTATCCTGCCTGGGCATCGTTTACCTTGGAATCGGACATGCCGGCGGTGGCATAATAGGGGAGTTGATAGAATTGAGCCATCTGAGCAGCAGCAGCGTTCATCAATCCCATCTCCACAGCGCCCGAAAGGTACTTCATATCATGGAGGTCAGAGATTGAAGAAATACAGCCGTATAGAGTGGGAGCTCCCGGGTTGGTGAGTTGAGTTAGCATGACACCGGCAAGGGTATCCACGT
>SDBT01012764.1_pt1 | contig 13486 bp, 10 predicted proteins | sample 2277101 | NCBI WGS metagenome assembly SDBT01 (sample SAMN10404973, study PRJNA504765) | marine sediment metagenome | isolation source: marine sediment core GS10_PC15, 103 cmbsf | place: Arctic Ocean: Southern Knipovich Ridge | collected 2010
CCTTTGTAATAACCTTAGTATCACATATTGCTGTGGTGATATATGTACTACCATCCCATTCAGAACGATTATCCACAATTGTTGTTGTGTTTATCGTTTCAGCTATAGATAAACATTGCTGGTGCGATGGCATATACATTGTGATCCATTGTGACGAAATTGGATCATTTCCATAATAGAACGCAACAACAATCGTTAAAATAACTATCTTCATATTACTACCTCATTAAAACATATTATAATATTTATTCGACAAGATGTCAAGTATTGCTTGAAGGAAATCTTGTCCACCAGGTCCAATGATCATTTGGATCCTCAGAAACCAATTCATCATGATCACGGAAAAATCTATTCTTTATCAAAAGTGATTTCATTATGATATTATTTTCTCTTGTCTTACAGATCAAATTTTTATGACCAAATTCTTTAATTATATGATCCATGATTTCTTGACCACGCCCTTGACCTCTTAAATCTGGATGAACTGCAAAACCAGCAAAATATATCTTGTCCTCGTCTTTGCGAATTATTTGGTATGATCCAATCCAATGAGTATCATCCGTCAAAGAAAATACCTCAAGCCCACTCTTTAACCAAGTGATATATTCATCCACTGTCAGTTGATCATGTAGAGGATGAGCCTTTTTATCAAATTCCACTAACCTACAAACATCTAAAAGATTTATAACCTTATTCCAATTCATTTAAGATCACCCACCGTGTATTCTTTTTCACTGAAAAGCAATCGAAGTGTAAGAATATTTCCACTCCACTCCCGAATCTTCACATTACATTCTTCCAACATAATAATACCTAATTGTTGATCCTCATACCAAGGAGTATCAATAGCATTACCCAGCCATTCTTTATGATATATTACTTCAATAATACCAGTTTGAATAATACCCCTGGCACAATCGGTACACGGCCGTTGCGGAACATATAGCCTACATCCTTTAAGTGCTACACCATGTCTAGCAGCATTATAGATGGCATTGCGTTCAGCATGCTCCATAAAACGATATTTTAAGGGCCTTTTATATCGTTCTTCTATATCATCATTTAGATTTCTTGGAAAGTTATTATATCCATTAGAAATTGGTTCGTTATCAGGTCCTACAATAACAGCACCAAGCTTGGTACTTGGATCTTTTGATTTCATTGCCTTATTATAGGCTTCTGTCATAAAATGTTGATCCCAATCGTCAACCCATTTTTTGTTCATTATATTCTCATTATTTTCCATTTGACTAGAGTATAGTATATTTACTCAGTCATGTCAAATGAAAAGAGCCGTTACCGGCTCTTCTCACAGTTCTCAAAGTAGTGTTCTGTTACGACAAAGAGGACTAGGGACATTCATAAGCTTTAAGCACTTGGTATGCTGTGACTCTAATAAAAGGCCACTTCTTATGTCGCCCACTGTATATTTCCGCAATCTTTACCTATCATCAGCTTCTCGAGCGTCCTCGATTGGGCGTCTTCATAACGGTATTCCGTTAATATAACTATATCTTTTCACCGACTGCCCTCAAATACATGGGGTACGATATAGCGCAACAGTGGGCCAAACCTGTCGACCTTTACCCTGCCCAGTGGTTTCCCAACAAAATGATAAGCTGCTTAGTAATCACGGTACAGTATCCCACTCTTTAAAGGACCATTATGGTTTCATAGCTTACACCACATGGGAAAGGTCGAACCTTTCTGGCTGCTCCTAAGCCTACCTCCTACTTATCTTCGAACTAAGTTCGGTGCACCTGAGTCGAACAGGTCCGGTATCATTCAATGCCACTAATGACAATGACGGTACTTGAATCCGCTTCACACCGCCATTGTATAATAACATAAAAAATCATCCTGTCAACTATTAAATACATATATTATAAAAGCAGGCTGAGATCGATTAAACCAAAAACAGTGGACAGACTCAAAAATGCAATGGCAAGATACTACTATCGAAATCAGTAAAGCAATACCAACGGATACCAAGCTTAAATCAGCAATATCACATCAACTACGTGGAAGACCGTCCGAAGCCACACGATTATATTTGGATATCCTTGCTCAAGAGCCCGAGCACACAGTAGCCCTACATCTTCTTGGTGTTATTGAATATCAACAAGATAACATGGATCAAGCCATTGAGCTGATTAGAAAAGCAGTTGCGTTGGACTCCAACTATACTGATGCATACTATAATTTGGCTATTATACTCAAACACCAAAACAAGCTAGAAGAAGCAGCCAATATTTATCGAAAAGTTCTGAAGCTAAATCCCGAGCATCGGCAGGCATACAATAATCTAGGTGTTACTCTCGCAAGCCAAGGAAAGTTAGAAGAATCAATTGCTACTTATCGCAAAATTCTAAAAATAAATCCTACCTATGCTAATGCACACAGCAATCTTCTTGGTTTCATGCATTATGATTCTAAAACTACACAAGAAGAAATTTTTGCTGAGAGCCAACGTTGGAATGATATTCATGCAGTACCGCTCGCTACAAATGAACTCCACCATACCAATAATCAGGATGCCGGACGACGTTTGCGGATTGGTTATGTTTCTCCTGACTTCTGTAAGCACTCGGTAAGCTATTTTTTCGATTCAGTTATCGCTGAACATGATCGCCAGTCATTTGAAATATTTTGTTACGCTGAAGTTATTAAACCGGATCATCTGACAGCACGATATAAAGGCCTTTCAGATGGTTGGTGTTTCACGGTGGGTATGAACGATTCTGCAGTCGCCGAGCGCATTCGTGAGGACGGTATTGATATATTAGTCGATCTTGCCGGGCACACTTATAATAATCGCTTACTCGTATTTGCAGAACGTCCAGCACCAGTGCAAGTTACTTGGCTTGGTTATCTAAATACTACTGGGATGACAGCAATAGACTACCGCCTGACCGACAAAATTGTTGATCCAGAAGGAATCGCCGATACACTACATAGCGAAACATTAGTACGGCTGCCCAATACATTTCTTTGTTTTACACCATTAGATAATAATCCGAAAGTTAATAAAGCTCCTGCTTTGATTAATAACTACGTCACATTTGGTTCATTTAATACTCTTCCGAAAATTAATCCAGAAGTTGTAGAAACTTGGGCACGTATTCTTCATCTTGTACCAAAATCTCGGTTACTGTTTAAAAATCGATCATTTATCGATGAAAAAACTCGAGAACACTATCAAAATATGTTTAATGAGCATGGCATTAAGAATGAGCGAATTGAATTATGCTCTTGGATTGAATCCAAATCTGGACATCTTAGAGTCTATGATGAAATTGATATTGGGCTCGATCCATTTCCATACAGCGGCACAACAACGACCTGTGAAGCATTATGGATGGGCATTCCAGTGATCGCTCTACGTGGCAATCGTCATTCAAGCCGCGTTAGTGCAAGTATGCTTACTCAAGTTAATCATAAAGAATTGATTGCGGAAACAATAGACGATTATATTGAAAAAGCTGTGGCACTTGCAAATGATATCGATCAAATTTCAGCATTGCGGAGTGCATTGCGAAACCAAATGAAAATGTCACCACTATGTGATGCTAAAGGATTCACTAAAGATATTGAGGCTGCTTATCGAAAGATGTGGCGTCAAATAACATAAAGGAATTATAATGACTAAATTTAACCTTAAAGGAAGTGTGGTTTGGGTTGCAGGACACAACGGAATGGTGGGATCCGCAATCTGTCGACAGTTAGAAAATAATGATTGCAAAATAGTAACAGTGGGTCGGAGTGAAGTTGATTTGAGAAATGCTACCGAAGTGGAAGCATGGATGAATGATATAAAACCAGATGTTGTATTCCTTGCAGCCGCAACAGTTGGAGGTATACTTGCAAATAACACAAGACCAGCTGAATTCATACGTGATAATCTCGCCATTGAGCTAAATGTAATTCATAGTGCTTGGCAAACCAACGTAAAGAAGTTGTTATTGCTTGGATCATCATGTATCTATCCAAAACTTTCATCACAACCAATAACAGAGGATTCATTATTGACTGGCCCGCTAGAGCCAACTAATCAATGGTATGCAGTAGCTAAAATAGCAGGTATTAAGCTATGCCAAGCATATAGGCTTCAATATGGAGTGAACTTTATTTCCGCCATGCCTACAAACCTTTATGGTCCTGGTGATAACTTTGATCTTGAATCAGGCCATGTTATGCCAGCCCTTATGCGGAAGATACATGAGGCTAAAGTTACAAACGCTGAAAAAGTTACGATTTGGGGTAGCGGTAAGCCTCGTCGAGAGTTCTTGTATGTTGATGATTGTGCTGATGCATTGATTCATATCATGCAACTATATTCAGGTGAAAATCCGTTGAATGTTGGATGCGGAAAAGATATATCAATTTTCGCATTAGCAGAACAGATTGCTAATGTTGTTGGATATAAAGGAGACTTTGTTTTCGATACAACTAAGCCTGATGGTACACCGAGGAAACTATTAGATATTAGCAGGCTCGAAAAACTTGGTTGGAAACCGTCTACAGATTTCAATCATGGACTTAAACTAACATATGAGTGGTATAAAGTCAATAATAGATGATATAATTATTAAGCTTTTATAACGAAGTTCGAACTCTCCACAATTCTGGAAAGAATCGAATGGACAAAGCTTTCTGCAGATATCCAACACCTGATGTACCACCAGTGCCCTGTTTCATACCAATAATTCGTTCAACAGTGGTCATGTGACGAAATCGCCATTGTTGAAAATGATCCTCGAAATCTACAAGTTTCTCTGCTAGCTCGTATAAGTCCCAATATTTTTCTGTATCAGAATATACAGCAAGCCAAGCTTCTTCAACACCACTTGAATATTCATACGGTTTAGTCCAATCTCGCATTAATCTATTTTTTGGTATTGTTAAACCACGAGAAGCCAAAAGATCTATAGTCTCATCATATAAGCTGGGCTTAGTCAAGAGGGCCTGTAAAGAATTATATAAATCAGGTCGATGAGCAAACAATTCTAACATTTCTTTCTTTTTGTTGCCCAATATAAATTCAATAGATCGATATTGATGTGATTGAAAGCCAGATGCTTTTCCCAGCGTATCACGAAAAGTCAAATAGTCTGCAGGGGTCATAGTAGATAAGACTGACCAAGATTGAATCAATTGATTTTGAATTTTGGCTATTCTTGCTAACATTTTAAATGCTGGGCGTAATCTGTCTATTTTGATCTCTTGTACTGTTGCGGCCAATTCATGCAAAATTAGTTTCATCCATAGCTCAGAAGCTTGATGAATAATAATGAACAACATCTCATCATGTTGTTCCGAAAGAGGTCGTTGTGTTGCTAAAAGTCTATCTAAATCCAGATAATCGCTGTAGTTCATATCGTCTTTGAAATCTATATGTGCTCCAGATGTTGACATTTTTTATCTCCTACTCTACAAAACATATAATAATATAATCCTATAACAATGTCAAATTGAGAATTATATACAGATAGAAAAAGCCGCCCTCAAATTAATGGGGCGGCTATTTGGTCAGGGTACTCGGAATCGAACCGAGGTCACTACTGTCCGAGAGTAATATGATACCACTTCAATATACCCTGAAATAAACGGTGGTGGCACACCGTTTTGGTCTCCTATTTTGTCTTTAGAATTTCTTTGGCTACTTTTTTAAGCATTGCTGGATAAAGCCTGTGTTCTTGTCGTTGAATCTTTGTTGTCAATGATTGTACCGTATCTTTTTTTGCGACATGTACCTTCTTCTGTCCTATAATCGTTCCAGAATCAAGTTCTTGGGTCACATAATGAACCGTGCATCCTGACCATTCTGCTCCAGCATCTATAGCTTGTTGAACAGCATTGATGCCTTTGAAATCTGGAAGCAAGGATGGATGAATATTTAGAACTGGTTTAATCCAGCTTTTGAAAAACTCTGGAGATAAAATCTTCATAAATCCAGCTAAGCATACAACATCGACATCATAGTTTTGAATTGTATTCACAAGACATCTTTCCCAAGCTGCTCTATCTTTCCATAATGAGCTTGGCACACAAATATCATCAATACCATTACCAAGAACTATTCGATTTCTGGCATAACATTGAAACACATTTGTTATCAATACTTTGATTTTTACTGGATATTTTGGATCTTTAGATGCATCAAGAAGAGCTTGAAAGTTTGAGCCATTACCGGAGGCTAACACAGCTACTTCAATCTTTGTCATATTTTACCATTGCCTGTACTAAAATTGGATATGTCGAATTATTGCGATCGCTCGAAGCTAAAGAACCAAAAGGCTGCCATCCTTCGTCTATATAAACATTTACTTTATTTTCTACTTCAGAGGCATAGCCACGTATCAGCATATATTTTTTTATCTTATTCATTTGGCTGGGGTACAAGGAATCGAACCCTGATTTCGGGGATCAAAACCCCGCGCCTTAGCCGTTGGACCATACCCCAATATATTAAAATATAATTATTAAAGCTAAAAATGTCAAAAATGCCACTATCGCAATAGCACCAAGGACAAGGGTATTATCATCCATTTTTCTTCTTTCTTAATATTGGTACCCCGACGGAGAATCGAACTCCGGTTACGAGTGTGAAAAACTCGCGTCCTAACCACTAGACGACCGGGACATAAATGCTATGGCGTGCTACTTCATACGTATTTAAGCCATAACCATCTATGGCACACACTCAGAGCATCATAATACATTGTATAATTATTTAATACAAAAGTCAACTTATTTAGTGCGAATGAGAGGAGTCGAACCTCCACGCCCTCTCGAGCACTGGTATCTAAAACCAGCATGTCTACCGTTTCATCACACTCGCATAAAATATTATGGACGAAAGATATGCTTCATTGATAGAGCTTCCTGACTCAGAATATTTTGGGTAATTGTCTTGGCCTTCCCTTTCGGGCATTTCTGTTTCACAACAGCGTGCGGCTCAAGTTCAAAATCGAGAAAAAAGCGAAAATAGAAATTTTTAGGGTTTTACCAGTTAAACTATCCGTCCATGGTGTGGACGGAGCCGGATTCGAACCGACAACACTCGTATCCAAAACGAAGTAACTATCTTCTACGCTGCGATTTTGGTGCCTAAGGCGGGAGTCGAACCCGCACGCCCTTTCGGGCACTGGTTTTTGAAACCAGCATGTCTACCGTTCCATCACTCAGGCGTATAAATTATTTGACTAAAGCCCAGCCGTCGTCAACGCCAATAACGTTGACACCTTTCTCTCTGGCTTTTACGAGCTTTGAGGATCCGCCACTTGGATCCTTCGCAATCAAAATCGTCATCTTGCTCTTGCTGTCACCAACTTCGGCACCAGCCTGTTCCAATGCTTCCTTGAGCTCTGCATTGCGAACGCCAGTAAAGACAACATATTGACCAATCAACGGGCCTTCCGTCACTTTTTCCTCGACCATCGTATCAAAGCTGTAATATCCGTCAATAGCATCAAGGAATAGCAAATAGTCCGTTTTAGCATCAATAATTTTCAATGCCGTAGTTTCCTCAATGCTTTCCACCGCAACCAACGCCTCTACAGTAAGAAACAGAACCGAGCCATATTGATCGAAAACTTTCTTCAACTTGCGGCGGCCAATACCACGGCCAAAAGCAGGATGTGATCCAGCAAGCATCCAAGGCTTAACGTTGGTAAGCCTGGCAGCGAGACTCGCCATGCCCTTCTGTCCGTTTGCATTACCAACAATAGCTTGAACCTTAGCTACTGGAGCCGTAATGATGCTTTCAATTGTCGTATATCCTGCATCAAACAGTTTTTCCAAACCGCGGCTGCTTAGGAACTCCACAGACATTGACGAAAAGAATTGCTTGATACGACGCAGCTTCACATCGTCACTGTTGTCAATATCATCGAGAATCAAATCAACACAGTCGCCGTTCGCATTAGGCTCAGTCCAACTGTAGTCACCAACTACATCCGCATCAGGCATCAACATCGTCGTTGCCGGCGTCACTACGCCTTTGATGAACGGAATAACGTCACCACTTCTAGTGATTAAAATCTCGGCACCTGGGCCAATCTTGTTGTCCACAATGAACTTGGCATTAAAGCCAGTAGCAAAAGTGACAGTGACTCCAACTAAATCAACTGGAACAATCTCAACACGGGGCTTCAAAAAGCCATCCTTGCTGACATTCCAATGTACGGTGACAACTGTTGATGTAGCAACGTTATCGGCTTGACCAACCTTAAATTTCTTGGCATAGGCTGGATTGAGTGAGCTGCTTCTACGATTTGCTTCCATTTTATCGCGGACAGTAGTAGCATTCACATCCAATACAATGCCGTCAAGTGCATAATCGCTGTCAGCGTGCCGTTCCTGCAAATATTCTGCCAGCATATCGTCGCTAAGGTCCTTGCCCTTAAAAATTCTGTAACCAGCAACTGTAAAGCCACTCAATGCAAGGCGATCGTATTGCTCAGTTTTTTCCACACCCTTATCTCTTGTACCAAAAGCAACGATATGAACGTGCTTGTAAAATAGCGGAGTGGCAACCTTCTTGTTCATTTGGCCAGCCACAAAGTTGCGTGGATTTTTGTAAGCCTTGTTAGTTTCTACCTCAAGCTGATCAACAATGCTGGCAAAAGTCGCATCTGTCATAATAACTTCAGCAACGACATAACGTACACCAACAACTCCCGTTTTCGGAACGTTGACCATCTGCCTGACGTGGCGGGTCACATCTTGACCTTCCTCACCATTGCCTCTTGTATAGGCAATTTGCAGATCACCGTGATCATTATAGACCAGAAGAATGGAATTTCCGTCGAGTTTGTCGGCAGCAACAATGCTTACGTTCTCAAGTTTTTCAGTCTTGATCCATCGTACAGTTTCACCCTCGTGGACCTGATCAAGCGATCCCATTGTTACTGGAAGCTTAACCTTGTCGCCGCGAATTGTGCTACCAATATCGAGGAAATACGGATTGGCGGGATCCAAAGCACACAGCTGAGCCTCAAGGGCATCAAAATCAGCATCACTCATTGTCGGATCGCCTACATTGTAATAGGCATCGGCCGCTTCGGTGAGTTCAGTAACCATCGTAAGCACATCATGCATATCGGATCTCCTGCGTTTCAACTCATATTATAAGTATAACACAGTTTTCCAGAAAATCAAGCCTTTTTATTGAATTTGGTGCCCAGAAGAGGATTCGAACCTCCACGTCCTTGCGAACAACAGGCCCTCAACCTGTCGCGTCTACCATTTCGCCACCTGGGCAGGTGTTATAGGTTGCCTCTCGACAACAACCCACACTTAAACTAATCAACAGTAGAAAACCAATCCGTGACTAAATCGAAGTAGCTTCGAGAGGTTGGCGGAAGGTATAGGAATCGAACCTACGGCCATATTTCAGGCTCCAAAAGATTAGCAATCTCCGCTTAGATCCCAGCTAAGATTACCTTCCATAAATTTGGCGGAAGACATGAGAATCGAACTCAATACTGTTTTTCAAGTACCGACCGCTTTCCAGGCGGCACCCATCACCATCAGGGTTTATCTTCCAATATCTATTAGTGGACGCAACAGGAATTGAACCTGCCTTAGAGGGGAGCACTACCCCTTACCCTCATTTTCCCAGAATAATACGCCCAATATTATTTGTGTGCAAAATCCAAGTATAATTTCCAAGCACGAGCAGCAACAGGACCTTCTCCTAAAATACGATCCTCAAACTGAATAACTGATTGAATTTTATGTGCATTTCCAGTTGAAAAAATCTCATCAGCTGTTCTAAGCTCATTTGGCTTGATTGTTTTTTCGATAACCGTCTGTCCCTCTTCACGAAGCAACTGAATCACTCGTCGTCTTGTCACGCCATTCAAAAAAGTTCGATTTGGAATTGGTGTGTATACAACATTGTCTTTAACATAGAAAACGTTACTTACTGTAAATTCAGCAACATCTCCATATGGATCAAGTGTAATAGCATTGCCGAATCCTTCTTTTTGTGCAGCATTCATCGCCATAAGAATATTTGGGTAAAGGCATGATGCTTTAGCGTCAGTTGGTGCTTGATCTGGAGCCGGACGAATAAATTTGCTGATATTAGCTGTAAATCCATCTCTAATTATTGGAAATTCAGATAATACAACAGCAAATCCAATACCACCAGTCGGATTTATATCACGAAAACCGCCTTGATCCCAAAATTCTATTCTTATATAGATATGGCAACCTGGTTCAAACCTACCAATGCCATCTTGGGCTATATCCATTATTTCATTACAGGTTATTTTAGGATTCATGCCTAAAATATTAGCACTGTTAATACTTCTTTTGCAATGAATATCTAAATCTGGTTGAACACCATCAAACGATCTTGCTCCATCAAAAACTGACATTCCAAGCCAGGACGCTTTTTCTTCAGCCCCGAAAAGCTTAAAGTTTCCGCTATGCCAATTATTTTCACAAAACGTTTGGGTTTCTTGCATTCAAAGCAATCTCCATTCGCATATATTTATTGGTATCCCGACGGGGAATCGAACCCCGATTGCCAGATTGAGAATCTGGATTCCTGACCATTAGAAGACCGGGACATAAATTGGTTGCGGGAGGAGGAGTCGAACCTCCGTAAGCGGCTTATGAGACCGTGCTGGAACCACCTCCAGTCGACCCCGCGATAAAAAATATTGGCAGCTTCTTTAGGAATCGAACCTAAGTTTCTGAGTTCAGAGCCCAGCGTAATAAGCCATTATACGAAGAAGCTATAAGATTTGGTGGAGCTACCGAGATTCGAACTCGGAATACGACAATGCCATCGTCGCGTGATCCCATTCCACTATAGCCCCATGTATTTTTCAAACCATTCATTATATGTGTCGTTCAGCATTTTAAGCGTAATCGCTCTTCTTCCACTTAATTGCAAACCAGCACCGCCAACTAATCCTATTACGTCAAATTCAGCCCGATAATAATAACATTTCTTGTCAAGTTCCTCTAACTTTGAATAAGGAAGAGTGACAATATATCTTGCTGGTGATTCCTCAAACAGCTCTACCAACAGATTAGGAGAATAGTTTATCAAGTTTATAGTAGCACCAATATCACCTTTGATTGCCATTTCAGCAAGTGCTATATATAATCCACCCGATGAAACATCGTGACAGGCATTGATTATATCATCTTCTATCAATCCTAAAACTGCCCGACCACTTTGGCGTTCTTTACTAGCTGTGCTAAGTGGACAAATACTATCATATCGATTTAATACATTGCGATAAAAGGATGATTGACCCATCATTGGACTTTCTGGTTTAGCACCAATACGAACAATAAGGTCTCCATCATTTTTGAAGCCCATTGTCATCATTTTCTCGTAATCTTCAATCAACCCTACACCACCTATAACAGGAGTTGGCATGATTGGCTTTCCTGCTGTCTCATTGTAAAAAGATACATTGCCAGAAACAATCGGCAAGCGCAACTCTTTACACATTTCCGTTATGCCTTCAACACAGCTCGCAAAATCGTCCATTGTACCGGGATTTTTTGGGCTACCAAAATTCAAACAGTTAGTTAATGCAAGTGGCTTTGCTCCAACAGCAATCATATTTCTATATGCCTCGCCTACTAATAGTCGAGAGCCCATATGCGGTGTTAGTGAGCAATACCAAGGATTACTATCAGCTGTGACTGCAATCGCCTTTTTTGTTCCATGTATTCGAATAACCGCCGCATCACTGCCGGGTTTTATTAACGTATCACCCATAACAGTGTGATCATATTGTTCATAAATCCATCGTTTACTACAATGTTCATGATGACCTAAAAGTTTAAGCAATGCTTGTTCAGGCTCTATGCTTAAATCAGGATAATCTCTTGAAATATTAGCTTTTTTAGGAAGCTTTAACAAATCATCTTCAGGTGAGTTATCTACAATAGACTTAACTGGAAGATCAATAACTATCTCTCCCTTTTGTGTGACAACTACTCTTCCTGTGTTGGTTATTTTTCCAACTACTGCAAATGGCAATTCCCATTTGTCAAAAATCTGTTGAGCAATGTCTAACTTTTCTGGATCAACCGACATTAGCATTCGCTCTTGTGTTTCGGACAACATTATCTCATAAGGAGTCATATCGTCCTCTTTTAGAGGAACTTTATCTAAGTCTAAATCAACTCCTGTTTGTCCTTGCGATGCCATTTCAAAAGATGAGCAAGTTAATCCTGCTGCACCCATATCTTGTATTGCAAAAATAGCATCCGTCTGCATTAGCTCTAAACATGCTTCAATAAGCAGTTTCTCAGTAAAAGGAGCACCCATTTGCATGTCAGGTCGCATCGTTTCAAACTTTTCTTCAGAATCTGCTGCAAATTCTGCCGAGGCCATTACAGCGGCGTTAATACCTTCCCTGCCAGTTTTAGAACCAACATATACAACTAAACTACCAACTTCACTTGCGTTAGCTGTATAGATTTTGTCCTTTTTCGCATAACCAACCGCCATTGCGTTAACTAAGTTATTTCCGTTGTATGATTCATCAAAATCACACTCACCACCAACAGTTGGAACGCCAACACAGTTTCCATAGTCACCAATACCAGCAACTACGCCGGAAACAAGGTGCTTAGTTTTTATATGGCTCGGATCACCAAACTTCAACGAGTTTAGGAGAGCAATTGGGCGAGCACCCATCGTAAATACGTCACGTAAAATGCCACCAACTCCAGTTGATGCTCCATGATATGGATCAATAAATGATGGATGATTATGGCTCTCCATCTTAAAAACTATCGTGTCATCATCACCAATATCTATTACTCCAGCATTTTGACCAGGACCATGAATAACATGATCGCCTTCTGTGTAAAGATGCTTGAGGTATCTTTTGGATGAGCGATATGAGCAGTGTTCTGACCACATCACACCAAAAATACCAAGCTCTGCTAAGTTTGGCTCCCTACCAATCAATTCTTTGATCATTTCCAAATCATCTTTGGTAAGATTATGCTCGTCTAATATCTTCTTCGTGATTTTCATTGTGTCAACTCATTAGTGATTCAAAAAGCTTTTGTCCGCCCAAGCATCCGCTTTCATTTTCATAAGCTCGCTCAGGATGTGGCATCATGCCTAACACATTTCCTTGCCAATTAAGCACTCCAGCAATATTCATATCTGAACCATTTGGATTATCGGCATAAGTAAAAACGATCTGTCCTTTTTCACTTAATGTCTTATAATCATCAACACCAATAACATATTTTCCAGAATGATGAGCAATAGGCATAGTTGCTTTTTCATAATAAAAGTATTGATTAGTAAAAATAGAGTGATTATTTATTACATGGACATCAACATCTTTACAAATAAACTTTGCACTTTTATTAAGCTCTAATTTACCAGGAAGTAATCCTGCAGCAACTAATATTTGAAATCCATTGCATATTCCAAGTGTTCTACCACCTTTATCTGCATGTTTAGCTACTTCTGGCATGATTG
>SDBT01012765.1_pt1 | contig 13485 bp, 9 predicted proteins | sample 2277101 | NCBI WGS metagenome assembly SDBT01 (sample SAMN10404973, study PRJNA504765) | marine sediment metagenome | isolation source: marine sediment core GS10_PC15, 103 cmbsf | place: Arctic Ocean: Southern Knipovich Ridge | collected 2010
CTATTTCTCATCGCCTCGTTCGCGCTGTCCGTCCTTTCAGCGTTCGGGGTCGCCAGGCTGTGCAAGAGCGAGAGGCTCTCCCGCAGACCTGTCCGCGCGTTCCTGCTCGCCGGGCTTGCACTGCTGTTTGCCGTCGAGGCCACACATTCGCCAATGACCACCCACCCGTTTGTGCCCGGCCCACAACCGCGCCATCAATTCCTGGCGCAACAACCGGGGGACTTCACCGTTGTCGAGTTCCCGATCGACCCGCACAACTACACCCTCTCGACGCGGCAGATCTTCAATAGTGTTCACCACTGGAAGAAGCTCCTGGTCGGCTACAGCGGCTTCCAGACCGCGGAGAATGTCGAGCGACTGGAACGGCTGCAGTCCAGCTTCCCGTCGGATGAGTGTCTCGACGAATTGCAGGAGCTCGGAGTCAGGTACGTGATCGTGCTGGAGGACCGCCTCGGCCGACCCCACATAAGGCAGATTCGCCAGCAACCCCGCTTGCAGGAAGTGCGGCGCTTCGGCGAGAAGGGGATCTATGAGATCGTATCTCGCTGAGCCGGCTCTTCCCTGAGTGGGGGTTTCGCTAGCCTGGATTCCTCAACGGGTCGCGGCTGGAACTTCACGTCCAGGATCCTCAGGTACAGTCCTAGCAGGCGACGATCCCCGGCATCGATTCCGCGATCCGCCGGAGACATTCCTTCCGGAGCATCCACGCCGAGCAAGTAGAACTGCTGCCCCTGCCAACGGCGACCCGGCCCCGGCTCGAGCTCGAGGACTATGGGCGCGCCGGGCCTCACGAGACCATCCCCGCTGTCCCGGCCGAGCTGAACCGTCGCGTACATCCGCTCCAGACCCGAGACCTCGACGGTGATCGAAGCGATGGGACGGCCGCTCGATACGGGAAGGATCACGCCGTGCTCACCTCTCACCCAGACCCCGTCAGGGTCAGCCCACGCCTCCTCGATCAGGCTGTTCGCCGTCCAGACCGTGAGATCGCCATAGGCACGTGGCTGGTGAAGCTGTGTCAGGGGGACCAGTGCCGCACGCAGCAGAAGGAAGACAGCGAGCGAGATGAATACGAGTTGAGCGGCCCGATAGCCTGTGGCGCGCTGGCGACTGGCATCGGCTGGATCCTGATCGGGAGAGGATCCTCGGGGTCCAGGATCGGCGTACCTGGCGGAGCGCCAAAGGAACGCGCCAACCGCGATCGTGCCGATCAACCACAGAATAGAGACGAGCCATTGTGGCTCACCGATGTGGACCCAGAGCGGAAACAACTTCCACAAAGGCAGCCCGGGCGCCCCGTAGCGCATCAGCAGGAGACCGTACTGGATGCCGAAATCGTGGTAGAGCAGGTGGGGCTGTGCCAGCAAGAGCGCTGTGAGACACACACCGCCAGCGACAAGAACGGCTCGCGTCCCGGCGAAGAAGCGGCCGGCGGAATTCGAAGACGGCCGCTGTGCGAGCGCCACTCCCATGGGAATGGCCAAGGTCCAGAGCGCACCTACCATCGGCCGCCCAGACGTGCTCCAGCCAGGCATCTCCTGTGACACGGCGTGGATTCCCCAATGTGCGAGGAAGACCGCGAGAAGGGCCCAGAAGTCGGCGCGGCGGCGCCTCCACAGCCAGGCGAACCCGGCCACGGCGAGCAGATACTGTGGCGCAACCATCAATAGGCCGTGCCTCTGATCTATCAACAGGCCGATCGCGCTCTGCGCGGCTCCCGGGAGGTCGAGCAGGTAGTCCAGGAGGCTCTCACCCTGCCCCACTGGGCGGAGACCTGTGGCCGAGCCGCCGTGATAGATCGCCAGCGGGGAGAGGCGACCATAGAGCACCCAGGTAAAGCTCATGTGTACGGCAACGCTAGCGACAATCGGGGCCAGAAGTCCCGCGACCCGAAGCCGACTCTTGCTTGCCGAGCGAGACAGCATCACGGCACCCACTACGGCGAGGGCCGCCGCCATCGCGAAGAACTTCACACCCAGCCAAGGGAGCAGTGCGACCAGGAGCCCTGCGGCTAGAGCTCCCACGACGCCCGGCTTGCGCCGCAGGATCAAGTAGGCGGCGGCCGAGAGCGTCAGGGCCGGAAGGTCGGGAAATAGGTGCGGAGCGATGAAGATCAGCGGGCCCGTGAGGACCGCGAGAAGGGTCCCGCGCCGGGCGGCATCCACCCCTGCAATGTCGCGAAGCAGCTCGAACAGCACTAGGGCGAAGGCACCGAGCCACAGAGCCATGGCAAAGCGCACGAGCAGCGTGAAGGAGTTGGCCGCCAGGCCACCGGCCACGGCGTACCAGGGCACCAGCAGGAGTGCGGTGCCGACGCCATGTGTCGAGTAGCGAGTCGTCGCATCGACTCCGGGCTTGGTGTGGGGCGGCAGGTCGGGCGGATAGAAGCTGCGGTAGGCGCCGTCGTTGTAGTCGGCCCCCAGTTCGATATCTCCATCGACCCAGATGCTCCGTGCATACAGCAAGTAGTGGGGCTCATCGCCGGAGAGCGCGGGCCACCAGGAGGGTCCCATCGCAACCAGGAATGTTGGAATGGCCACCGCGACGAGGGCGATGACGAGGCGGATTCTGCGCGTGTGGTCCGCGGGCGGCTCTCCGGGGCGTTGCCCTTCCAACGCCTCCTGCGCCACCTCCCGCGCCGCCTCCCGCGCCACCTCCTGCGCCACCTCCTGCGCCGCCTCCTGGGGCTCCGCTGCCGGCCCTGCATCCTGGGGCACCGCTATCGACGCCTCCGAGCGAAGGCGTCGATAGCGGCGCGAGACGGCCAGCACGCCCAGGCCCACGCCTGTGAACGCCAACAGGAAGGTGGAGCTAGCGAAGGACCAAGGGTCGAGAGCCAGTGCCAGGACCGGGAGGCTGAGGCCCCACCCCAGCGGCTGTACCACCCGGCGCCCCGCGTCCAGCGGCACACCGTGTCGCTCGCTCAGTGAGTTGCAGACGATGTACAGCATCGTCGCCAGCCCGAAGAAGGCGACTGGCAGAACGAGCCAGAAGACCGGCGAGCTGAAAACATCGCGGGCGAGCGTCCCCAGGCTTCCATGGCCCGCGCCTGGCGGCAACCGGCCGATGGCCGCAGCGGTGGCTACACCCGAGGCTCCAGCAAGCGACGCGGTAACGCAGCGTGTCAGGCCTCGATCCTTCACCACAGGGCTACTCCACCATGAAGCGCTCGAACCAATTGCGCAGGTACAGCTGCACGCGGATGAAGTTGGTCGGCGGTGACGACCTACTGTGCCAGCTATCGGTCATGCGCACCATGGCTGTCGGCACCTTGCGCAGCTTCAGAGCTCGGTAGAACTGCTCGGTCTGTTCCATCGGCGTGCGCAGGTCGCGCTCCCCCGTCAGCAGCATGGTCGGCGTCGTGACATTGCCGACATACATCAGTGGCGAGCGACGCAGATGCTCGCTCGGGTCCTCCCAGGGGAGATGCTCGAAGTTGTAGTACCAGGAGGAACCGTCGGTGGTGCCAACGAAGCTCATCCAGTTAATGACGGGCGCTTTGGAGACAGCGGCGGTGAAGCGATCGGTGTGGCCAACGATCCAGGCGGTCAGCACACCACCACCACTACCGCCGTAGACAAACAAGTTGCGCTCATCGATGTAACCGCGTGAGATGACCTCGTCAACTCCCGCCATCAGGTCGTCGTAGTCCTTGTCGGGGTAGGAGTTCTTGATGGCATTGCCGAACTCACTGCCGTACCCGGAGCTGCCGCGTGGGTTGGTGTACAGCAGCACATAACCGTTGGCGGCGTGGTTCTGGTTCTTGAAGTCGAACCCGAAACTGTACATCGCGTGCGGGCCACCATGAATTCGCAGAATGAGCGGGTACTTCTTCGCGGCATCAAAGTCGGGTGGCTTGACGATCCAGCCCTGAATCTGCAGCCCGTCCACCGACGGGTACCAGAACTCTTCCACCTCACCGAGCTGCACCTCCGCGAGATGAGTTCTGTTGGTTCTATGGAGTACATGAATATTCGCTGTATCGCGAATATCGAAGGAAACGAGGTTGCGCGGAACCTGTGGGCTCGTCACCGTGCCCACCGCCAGCCCCGAGCTGCTGATGTCGCTGACGCTCAGCATGTGGCTGCCTTCGGTCAACGGCTGAGGCTTACCCTCGAGCGGCGCGAAATAAAGGTTGGCTGTGCCCTTCATCGCCGCCGAGAAGTAGATGCCACTGCCATCGCCGGCCCAGCGCAAGCCCCCGGGCGACCGTCCCATCTCGTTTGCGAGCAGCCTCGGGTTGCTGCCGTCAGCGTTCATGACGTAGAGGCCGGACTCGACGTACGTATCAGTGCTCCAGTCCTGGCCTGTATAGGCAATCAAGCTGCCGTCCGGCGATGGGACAGGACTGCCGTCGGGACCCTGCCGGGTTGTAAGCTGAGTCACCTCGCCCGTGTGAAGGTCAACCTTGTAGATCTCGGATTCCCTCCAGACGTGCTCGGCATCCTCGACGCGGTTCGACTGGAAGATCATCGATTCGCCATCGGGCATCCAGCGGTAGGAGCTATGGTTCCAGTTGCCGCTCGTGACCTGGCGCGGCGTGCCGCCGTCGGCCGGCACCACGAAGACATGACGGAATCCTAGCGGGCTCCAGCCGCTGCCATCGCGGCGGTAGTTGAGGCGATCGATGATGCGAGGAGGCGCCGTCCACTCGGCGTCCTTCGGCTTCGCCGGCATGTCGATGCGCCACTCCGAGCCCTGTTTTTCGGGAACCAGCATCTGGAAAGCAATCGATTCGCCATCGGGCGCCCACTGAATGCTGGACGGCGAGCCCATCGTTACCCGTGTCACCTGGCTGGTGGCGCCCTCGGCGTCCATCCAGCGAACGTAGACTTGCGCCCCTTTCGGCTCTCCGGGCGCCACGTAGGCCATGCGCGTGCCATCGGGCGACCACGTAGCCGACGACCCCTCCACGAGAAAGCGATTCTTGCTGCCGTCGGAATTCATGAGCCACAGGGCCGCGTCCCAGCGGTCGTTGATGGGATCGATCCATCGACGCACGTAGATGATCTGTGAACCGTCGGGGGAAAGCTGCGGTCCGGAGACGTCCTCCCAGCTCAGGTAGCGGTCGAGCGTCAGGCGACCGGTCTTGTCGTGCGCCACAACAGGCGCTGCGAGAACGAAGACCAGCACGGTGAACAACAAGGCGAATGGGACAAGCCGTGACCAACGGGGAACGAGCGCGTTCCGCATGACTGCCTCCCGGGGGTAGGCGGTGGGATGGGCTGATTCCCGGCAGTCTATGTCCCTGACGGAACCGAGTAAACGGTTCGCACCCTCCCAGGAGACATTGCCCCCGAACAGGAGGCCGGTTCGTCTCGAAGGCGCATGATCCTCGAAATCGGCAGCCGGTCCATCAGAATCAATCGCCTCGCGGCCATCCAAGGTGGGCAGAGAGGCCCTCGAGCCCCTTTCGGTTGCCATCATCCGCGTGGTTCTATATTGGCTCCATTACAGAACCACCAGAATCATGCCCTTGAACCTGTCCATCAAGAACGTACCCGACCATTTCGGGGACCTGCTACGCGGGCGTGCCGCAAAGAATCACCGCTCGATGCAGGGTGAGCTGCTGGCCATACTTGAAGAAGCGTTGCTGCCCCGCCGCTGTCTAACCCCGGCGGAGGCCCTGGACCGCGTCCGTCGCCTCGGCCTGCGACGGCGCGACGAAGCAACCGAGATGATCCGCGCCGACCGTGAAGCCCGATGAAGGTCGTCGATGCATCGGCCATTGCCTGTCTGCTGTTCGACGAGCCACGGGCCGAGGAGGTCGCTGAGCTTCTCGGAAACAGTCAAATGGCCGCGCCCACGCTCCTGCGCTACGAGGTGGCTAGCGCCTGCAGGAAGAAGGCACAACGTCATCCGGATCAAAGCGAGTCGTTGCTGGCGGCGCTCTGCCTACTTCCCGAGCTGGGCATCAACGAGCTCGAGGTGCCCGCCGATGATGTGGCTCGCCTGGCCGTCGAGCTCGAGATCAACAGCTACGACGCCGCCTACGTGTGGCTGCAGCAGGCGCTCGATGCCGAGCTCGTGACTCTCGATGAAGATCTCGCGGAGGCGGCACGCTTCTGAGGCCACAGGCAACAGTGGTCCGATGGGGCTCTGCACCTGTATCTCTTGCCTCGTCATTTTTCCCTCAGCCTTGGCCCGGAGCTCTCGGCGGCTACTCCCCGCCGGTACGGTAGCGGTCGAACCACTCCAGGATGTGCAAGACCTTGGAGATCAGGTAGCTGGGGTGTGCGGCGATACCATGCGAGGCTTCGGGGATGCGCACCAGGGCGGTGTCCACCTGCTTGATCTTGAGCGCGGCATAGAACTGCTCCGACTCGGAGATCGGCGTGCGGTAGTCGACCTCGCCGGTCAGCAACATGGTCGGCGTGGTGACGTTGCCAACGTGGTGCAACGGCGACCGCTCCATGTACTGCTCCAGGTGCTCCCAGGGCGGGCCTGGAAACCAGTACTTGTAGAAGAATGGAATGCCGTCGGACGTGAGCACGAAGCTGTACCAGTTGATCACCGGCTTGGCCGAGACCGCCGCCGCGAACCGATCCGTGTGCCCGACAATCCAGGCGGTCAACACTCCCCCACCGCTACCTCCGGTGACGAAGAGGTTGTCCTCGTCGATGTAGCCGCGGGCGATCACCGCGTCGACGCCCGACATCAGGTCGTCGTAGTCCTGGCTCGGATAGGCGTGGTGGATGAGGTTGCCGAACTCCTGGCCGTAGCTCGTGCTGCCGCGCGGGTTGGTGTAGAGCACGACGTAGCCGGCGGCTGCAAAGAGCTGCACCTCGGCCGCGAAACGGTCCCCGTAGTCGGCGAACGGGCCGCCGTGGATTTCGAGGATCAACGGGTACTTCTTGCTCGGGTCGAAGCCGGGCGGCGTGGCGATCCACCCTTGGATCTTCCGCCCATCGAAGGAAGAGTCGTACCAGATCTCCTCGACCTCGGCGAGCTGCTTGTGGGCAAACAGGTCGTCGTTCAGGTGGGTGATACGGCGCACGTCGGCGGGACTCTCTTCACCCACGGCCAAATCGGCCGGGTAGCTCGGCCGGCTCTGGGTGAAGGCGAAGCGGCCGTTGCCTGCCACGGAGAACTGCCCACCCGAGTAAGGGCGACCAAGCGACAGACCTCCGACATCGTTGGCCAGCACCTGAACTTGCCCGTCGAGCGAGATGAAGGCGATCTTGGTGTTGCCTTCATCGTCGTACTGGAAGTAGAGGCCGCTGCCATCTGCCTTCCAAGCGTGGCCGCCCACGTCACGATCGAGCGCCCCCGACAGCAACCTCGAGTTGCCACCGTCACGATCCATGACGTAGAGCTGCGTGAGCTCGTAGCCCTGGTAGTGCTCATCGTTGCCGAGGTAGGCGATCATCGTGCCGTCGGCAGACAGCACGGGCCTGAAGTCGGGCCCGTGGCGATCGGTCAGCGCCGTAATCGCGTCGTTCGCGAGCGAAACCTCATAGATCTCCGAGTTGGCGGGTTCGAACTCGCGATCCTCGTGCCGGTTCGCTGAAAAGAGCAGTGAGTCGCTGCCGGGAGCCCAGGCGATGGTGCCGCCGTGATTGTACGGACCCGAAGTGATCTGCCGCGGAGTGCCGCCATCCGCCGGAAGAACGAAGATCTGTGCGTAGCCGTCCTCGATGTAGCCCTCGCCGTCGGCGCGGTAGTTCGTCTTAGTAACCACCTTGGCCGGTGCCGCCCACTTTGCCCCCTCAGGCTTGGGGGGAAGGCTGACAAACGGCTCCGGCGCGGCCGGCACGAACATCGTGAGGGCGATCCATTCGCTGTCGGGCGACCAGTACATCGCGGAGGGCGACTCGGTCAGGTTGGTGAGCTTGGCGGTCTGCCCCGTATCCATCCAGCGGAGCCAGAGCTCGACGCCACCATCCCTGGCCGAGGCATAGAGCAGCTTCGTTCCGTCGGGCGACCAGCGCGGCGCGAAGTCGTTCTGATTGCCGGTCGTTAGCGGCCGCGGGTCGGAGCCATCGAAGTTCACGATCCAAAGGTTCGAAAACGACCCGTCGGTCATGATGTCATTGAAGTTGCGGGCGTAGACGACCCGCTCACCGTCGGGCGAGATCTGTGGGTCCGAGATCCACTCGAGCTGGAAGATATCGAGCGGCTCGAGGACTTGCGGGCCATCGTGGGCACCGACAGCGTCTGCACCCATGAGGGTCATCACCACGCAAACCGACAGGGCAATTATCGACGACTTCTTCATCGCGCACTCCTGTGATGGCGTTCGGTTCTTCCTGCAACCGTTCGGTTGTCCCGGCCCGGACTTCTCAACGCGTGGCTACTACGCGAGCGCGATGGCACCCGTTGAGAAGTCCGGGCAAGGGGGAAAATGCTGGCGGCGAAGCTTACCCCGCCCGGTAAGCCAGGGTCGAGGGCCGGCCTTCCTCCCAAAGCTCGACCTCGAAAGACTCAGCGAAAGCATTGTCGGGCGAAGCCGCAGCGGGGGTGGCCTCCTGGGGTGAAGCCGATTCCTCGGCTTGGCCCGAAGCGAGCACACGGGCCGCGGTCTCCTGGTTGAGGCGCAGGATCCTCTCGTCGAAGCCGTAGCCGCGCACGTTGAGGTTGCGATGCTGCTGCGACTCGTGAAAGCGCATCAGCTCGGCCTTCCAATCCGCCTCCTCTTGGGCGAAAAAGGTCACCACTTCGTCGCGCATCTCGATGGTCTTGGGGTCACGCACGAGGAAGGTCATGAGCGTCAGCTCCGAGAAGGCAGCGATCTGCCGCAGCATGTAGTAGGTGCGGCGATGATCAGCGTTCGTGTCGTTACCATGCGGAAGGAAGACGATGTCTGGTGCCCGATCTGCAAGGCAGGTGCGTATGCGCTCGAGGTTGTCCTCGTCGCCGGTGAGGTGTCCGGCCTGATCTTCGTTGAGCCGGAGGAACTCGAAATTGGCCTCCGGTAGGCCAAAGAATCGGCAGCTACGACGCTGCTCGTGTTCGCGCAGCTCCGACCTGGTTTCCCAGTCGCCACCCAGGCAAAACCCGGGCTCGACGCCGCTCGCCCCCGATGTGAGCACGGCCAGGTGAATGAGATTTCCTTCTTGCCGCAGGCGGCGCAGAGTGACGGCAATGACGTCGAAATCGTCGGGGTGCGGCGCCAGTACGAGGACGCTCAGCTCAGGGGGAACCTCGAGCTCCTCGAAACGGCAGCTGGCCGGGCCCTCGGGGAAAGCCTGGAACGGAGAACGCATGGCGGAAGTGTGATGCGCGAGGCCCGTTTGTTGCAAGGACGCAGGCCCTCTACTGCTGTCGTTGAGTCCAGTCCACTGCCACCCTCAGGGCAGCCACTGGAATCATGTGGCCCGCATCGAAGGCGTGGTAGGTCACGTCGTAGTCGAACGCCTCGAGGATCCTCCTTCCCTCTTGGGCAGCCTGGATGGATATGCTCGCGTCCCGTTCTCCATGCCCGATGAAGATCGGCAGCCCGCTCGCCGCGGTGAGCGTCTCCTCGGTAAACCACTCGGGATCGAAACGTGAGCCGAAGGCGATGAGACCAGCGAAAAGCTCCGGATTTTCCAGGCCCGTCATGTAGGTGTAGGCCCCGCCCTGCGAGAAGCCGAACAGATAGACATCGCCAACCTGATACTGCTTCCTCAGATTCTCGACCACCTCGACGACGTAGTCGATGGCGAGGACTGAGGACCTATCGCTTGCCTCTTGATCACTCGCAGACCGCAGGCTCCAGCTATATCCCAACTCACTGCTACTCAGAAACGTGTAGGGAGCTCGCGGCACCGCATAGATGATCCCCGCCTCTGTGAACAGCTTGCCCGCGATGAAGAAGTGCTCGGCGCTGCTGCCATAGCCATGCAGCCCGACGACCAGTGGGTACGAACGCCCGGAGTCGGCATCGTAGTCGTCTGGCAGCCCGACCAGGCATTTGAACAGGGCCGACCCCTCCACGTGGAGAGTGACGGCGGTCTGCGCCCCCGCAGCCCCGCTGCACAACGCCAGGAACCCCACCATCAGTGTCACGGCAACAATACGCACGGCTAGACTCCTTCAGGGGATGATCCAGGGGCAGTCTCTTCCCCCTATTCTGTCGTCAGCGCCACCTTGGGATCCACTCGTGTGGCGCGAAGTGCCGGCAAGAGCGCCGCGACAGTGGCAACCGCCAGCAGGATCAGGGCCACCGCCACGTAGGTCAGCGCGTCCGTCGGAGTGGTCTCGTAGAGCAGAGTTTCGAGGAATCGGCTCAACCAGAGCGCGGCCAGCAGGCCCAGCGCCACACCCAAGCCGGCCACTTTCAGCGCCTGCCCGATGACCATGGCCACGAGCTTGCCGGGCTGGGCCCCCAGGGCCATGCGCACGCCGATCTCGCGCGTGCGGCACGCTACCGCGAATGCCATGATGCCGTAGACCCCGACTGCCGCCAGCAGCAGGGCGACCATCGCGAAGATTCCCATCAACTGCATGTTGAAACGTGGCCTGGCCACGGCACCGCTCATGTTGTCCTCGAGCAGAGCAATCCCCGGCAACGGCAGGTTTTTGTCGACCGCCCAGATCCGCTCGCGCACAGCCGCGGTCAGAAGGGCAGGGTCGCCCGAGGTTCTCACCAGCAACGTCATCCAGGGCCACCCGCCCGAGTAGGGCAGGAAGATCATTGGATCCGGATCGGACTCGAGCTGCGTGTCGACGATGTCCCCTACGACACCAGCCACGGAAGCGAGGTTCTCGTACTCGTTCCTGCCGAGACCGATCCGCTTGCCGAGCGGGTCCTCATCGGGCCAGAGCAGCTGGGCCAGCGTCTCGTTGATAACGACGAACTCCCTCGAGCGCCCCCAGTCCTCCTCGAATGAAAAGAAACGGCCCTTCTTCAAGGTGATGTCGAGCGCCTCGAAGAAGCCGGGAGTGACGGCCCTCCATGCAGCGAACGGATAGTCCTCCCCGCTGAGCACTTCCCTTCCCTCGACGGTGAGCTCGATGGCCGTGCTGCCGCCTGAAAACGGCGAGATATTGGTGGCGCCGATGGCGGTCACGCCTGGGAGAGCGCCGATTCCCTCGAACACATCGGTGATGAACTGCCCCTGCATCTCACGCGTGTAGTGCTCTCCGGTCAGAGCAACAGGGACTGTCAACACTCCCTCCGCTACGAAGCCGGGGTCGGTTCGTTGCAGCCTCTGGAAACTGTTGATCAGCAGTCCGGCGCCGATCAGAACCATCACCGCAAGAGCCAGCTCGCCCACCACCATCAAATGGCGTAGGCGGCGACTGCCGGATTCCGCGACCCGGCCACCCTCCTGCAGCGCCTCCTGCAAGCTACCTCTCGAGATCTGCACCGCGGGAACGAGGCCGAAGACGATACCGGTCAACATCGAGACAGCGAAAGTGAAGAGAACCACCAAGCCGTTGAGCTCGACCTCCTCGATGCGAGGAATTCCCATCGGACCGAGGCCGCGAATCAGGGGCAGTGCCCAGTATGCGAACAGCAGACCCAGCCCGGCGCCAAGCAACCCCAGCACCAAGCTCTCAACCAGAAGCTGTCGCACCAACCTCCCGCGACCGGCACCGAGTGCGGCCCGTAGGCCGATCTCGCGGCGTCGAGTGGTCGCCCGTGCCAGGAGCAAGTTGGATACATTGGCGCACGCGATCAGCAGGAGGAGGCCGACGGCCGCCAGCAGCACGTACATGGCCTGCCGTACCTGGGAGCCAATCAACCATTCCTCGAAAGGCTCGAGCCGCCCGCTCCAGCCGCCGTTGGAGTCGGGATACTGCTCGCTCAGCCGCGCCCCGATCGCCTCGAGATCAGCACGCGCTTGCTCCATGCCGACACCCGGCTTGAAGCGTGCGATCGCCATGAGGCGATGGTCGCCGCGGTTTTCGCCAGGGTCCGGCGCCAGCGGCATCCAGACGTCGGGGTCGCTCGGAAAATCAAAGCTCGCAGGCATGACGCCGACCACCACATACGGCGTGCCGTCGAGGATCAGCTTACGTCCGAGAACGCCCTCATCTGCTCCGTACCGCTCCCGCCACATGGCTTCGCTCAGAAGCACGACGCGGGTATCACCGCCGGGCTGGTCCTCCGCATCGGTAAACGTTCGGCCCAGCAAAGGCTTGGCGCCGAGAAGCCCGAAGGCCGACGCCGAAATCAGGTTGGCAGAAATCTGCATCGGCTCCCCCTCGCCCAGCAGGCCGAACGACAGAAACGTGAACGCGGCCATGTCGGTGAAGGAGGTGCTTTGCGCGCGGTAGTCGATGAAGTTGGGTTGGGAGGTGGAGAAGTCCCACCCTTCGGGCGTGGTCTCCATGAATCGAACCAGGCCGTCGGGGTCGGCGTAGGGCAGCGGCTGCAACACGACCGCGTGGAGCACGCTGAAGATCGCCGAGGTTGCCCCGATGCCGAGCCCGAGCGTGAGAATGGCAACCGCGGTGAAGCCCGGTTGTTTACGGAGTGTGCGGAGTGCGAATTGGATGTCTTGGGTAATCATGTCGACAATTCGTCCCGGGGAGCGGGAGCGACGAGGCTCGCCATGGTACGGGGCCCCACCGATATCGTTTGATTTGAAGCCCTGATGTCTCTCGTGCCGCGCGGCTTTCATACGCTTCACGTGGTGGCGCCGTCTCCAGGCATAAAGGTGCTCCCGCGGCACGGACACGGCGAGGTCTTTCAGCACCAAGAGCCAGGCCGAGATGCGGCCGAGCAGCGGTTTGCCGGCCGCCCGCGAGCAACAGATGTCACGGAAGTCCGACACCATGTCGGCTTTGAATCGAGCCTTGAACCTCCGCGGATGGGCCAACAGCAGAAAGCTGTAGACCCCGGCTGAGATCGCGAAGCTGGAGCGGTTTACGACCATCAGCGAGTAGGTCCTTCTCCTGGAATGAGGTCTTTCTCTCGTACCAGCTCAGCCATCCTCGTAAACCGAGCTGCCTCGGCGGCGAGCGCCTCCCGGCCCACCTCGGTCAGCTCGTAGTAGCGTCGGCGTTCAGTAACCGCGGCCCCGCTCGATCCTTCCGCAATGTCTTGCAGAAGCCCTGCGTCCTCCATCCGCTGGATCGAGCCGTAGATCGTCCCGGGCCCCATCCGCAAGGCTGCGGTCTGCTCGACCGACTGCATGATCGCATAGCCGTGCAGAGGACCTTCGGTGAGCGAGAGGAGAATGTGGAAGACGGCAGGCGTGAGGGGGGCCGGTGAGCCGGACAGTCCGTTTGCATCACGCATGGCGTTCCTCTTCTGGTCATTGGCGGCCGCACCTGAAGTGAGGGTAGCGGCCAGGGGTCAGTTGTAGGCACATCTATTACAGCAGCGGATATTACAGTTACGGTAATAGTAGCCGCTGAGTTTCAAGCTGTCGACGGTTTTCGAGCATGGCAAGGAGCTCGAGGCCCTTTGCCGCGAGCTCGACTGCCAGGGCCGCGAGGACAAGGCGCGCGCAGGTTCGAGCGCGGAGGCGTGCTCGTGCAGTACGTCGAGCACTCGAATCAAGCGCAACGCAGTCATCGCGCGCCATCGCGCACGCGCAGCCGCGACCC
>SDBT01012766.1_pt1 | contig 13485 bp, 12 predicted proteins | sample 2277101 | NCBI WGS metagenome assembly SDBT01 (sample SAMN10404973, study PRJNA504765) | marine sediment metagenome | isolation source: marine sediment core GS10_PC15, 103 cmbsf | place: Arctic Ocean: Southern Knipovich Ridge | collected 2010
GGGTGAGCCATTGCGCTCAAAATTGCCTCCGGTTGCATGAGTAGAATTTGCCCACTGACCGGCGATTTCCATAATCTGGGTATCGTCGGTGTGGCACTCCACGCAAGTGGCGGTTCCTTCCGGACCTACCGGGCCCTCGTCGCCCTCGCAGCCGATGATCAGGAATATCGCTGCCAGCATTCCTGTGTAAAAAATCATTCGCCTAATTGACATAGGCACCTCCTTGTACATTTATTGGTTCAATTTCGGGGCTAATTTCATCAATCCCCATGATGTTGGTTTCGGTAAACTTGTGAATATCTTCACATAATAACATACCATTAAATCCATCATTCCTCAATATTCTCCAACGTGATACAGATGATAAAGCGAATCCGATAGAGAATTCATCGCTTTTCTTAACAGACCCTGCTGAGATTGTGAGTAAATTCACATAATGCTCTTTCATTATGATAATAATCATAATATTCACCTACAAAAGTCAAGGGAAAATAATGGTATTATAGAAAATTAATATATTTTTTTCGGTTTATCGGAAACATCGGTCTTATCATCGGACATTAGTGAATATTCCTTATGTTGGAATTTTAGATAATCTCTCAGGTTCATCCGCTAATTTGTCTTTCTCAGGACACGGCGCCCCCGGCTGATAACGGCTATCGTGCCGAAAGCCAACAACAGCAAGGCCAGGATAAGCATTCCCCATTCGGAGATTATGGGGATTTCCTGGGCGCCGAAATCGACGCGGGCTAAAACCGCGGCCAGGGCAGTTCCGGTCCGGGCCACATCGGCTTGTAGATCCATATCCAGATGGTCCATTATGTCGTCGGTGGTGTGATAATAAGGATGCCAATCCTCGCCGACCCAGGGTTCGGCATCGATGAGGAAAACGGCCGGATATCCCCGAATAGCAAACGAATAGTGATCGGATCCCCATTGGGGGGAATTTTCATAATGAGATATCGTATCGACGGCTGTATAATCATCCATGGTTACAGTGGCCAGTTCTCCCAGCCAGTGCGACTGAGGATCGCTGTAAAAATGCATATCGCTCGGATAAGGGCCGCGATACGCAACCATATCGAGATTTATGACGGCGCCAATATCTTCCCCTATATCAACCATATGCTGGGCGTAATAATCGGAACCTATTAATCCTTGTTCCTCGCCGGAAAAAGTAATAAAGCGAATCGTGAGATCGGTCTGGCGTTGACTTAGAATTCGGGCGGCCTCCAGGACCGAGACAGTCCCCGAGCCGTTGTCTTCGGCACCGGGTGCATTATTATATGCGTCTTCGCTGAAGCAGTCGAGATGCCCGCAGATTATGATAACGGAATCGGGCCGGGTGGTTCCGGTCAACTGGCCAACGACATTTCTCATATCGGTACCGTTCCAATTGAAATCGAAATAGGATGTTGTCAGACCGTAGCTGTTGAACAAATTGTACACGTACTCCTCAGCATCACGACAAAATGCAGAATACGAGTAACGTGTAGGGAAAGCGGTAATATCCGTCAGGCGCGATTCACAGGATTGAGGCGTGATTTCGGAAATCATATCGGCTATATCCGGATCGTATTCGGCGATAACCGGCGGCACCGGAACGGGGGCGATTTTTTGATATTCGGGCAAAGGTCCCAGCTTCGTCAAGCCCCAGCCATATTTCGGAAGGATCGAAGCACCTTCGGGATCGGTTCTGAATATGGCATTGTCTCCGATCATAAAATATGGGACTCTATCCTCTATTGGCTTTAGATCGTCCGGCGACCTGACATGCATGATATAATAATCACCCGGCTGTTCGGGCAAAACGGCCTTATGGACAACGCCCGGAGATATATCGTCTTTCAGGACGAGAGCGTAATTATCGCCGATAAACCAGGGCCGGGCATCAGGAATAAGATTCTCCATTCCGATCATATATAGCGTCGATTGCGAATCCGGTCCGTCTGCCTCAGCCTTTATAGCTGTCAACGCCGTAAATGCAAACAGCAATAAACAGCGGAATATTATGGATGACATCACTCATTGTCTCCTTTCATCAGATTTATCATTTCATTCAATATATTCAGAGCCTCGATGGGAGTTAGTTTGTCTGGTTCTATTTTGTTCAGAGATTCCCGGATACGGCTTTCCTCCGGGGAAAAAAGCGATATCTGAAATGCGCCCGCGCCTTTTTTGACGGCAGCCTCTCCATCAGGCGAACGGTTCGTCTCGAGGCGTACCAGAATCTCTTTCGCCCGATCCAGCAACCTTTCAGGTAAACCAGCCAATCTGGCCACCTGAATCCCGTAGGAATCATCGCAACCGCCAGGCTTAATTTTATAGAGAAAGACAATAGAATCCTGCCATTGCTCAACCGCCACCTGGAGATTGACGATCCCATCAGTTCTTTCGGCCAGCTCTATCAATTCATGATAATGGGTGGCAAATAAGGTTCGGGCCTTTCTGCCCTCGATACGATTAAGATATTCGACCAGCGACCAGGCGATAGCCAGCCCGTCGTATGTGGACGTCCCCCGGCCCAACTCATCAAGCAGAATCAAGCTTCTGTTGGAGGCGTTATTGATAATAGACGCAGCCTCGGTCATCTCCACCATAAAGGTCGATCTTCCCCTGAGAATATCATCGGAGGCGCCCACCCTGGTGAATATTCTATCGCAAATCCCGATATTTGCCGATTTTGCCGGAACGGGTGCGCCCATTTGCGCCATAAGGACTATTAAGCCGACCTGCCTTAGATAAGTCGATTTGCCCGCCATGTTCGGCCCGGTAATGATTGCCATTCTCTTCCCGGCACCATCAATTATGATATCGTTGGGGATGAATTTCCCGGATACCAGGATTCGCTCTAGTACCGGATGGCGACTGTCGGATATATTGATCTTCAGGCTATTGTCCAGCTTCGGCATAACGTATCCCGTTTCCTCTGCCAGTGCGGCGAATCCCAGAAGGACATCGAGAATCGCCACTGCGCCGGCAGCCGTCTGAATATCGGCAATGCCGGCATTCAGAGTATCCAGAAGCTCATCATATAGCCTGTACTCAATAGTCTTGATTTTCTCCTCGGCGTTTAAGATAATTTCTTCTCTGGTTTTCAATTCCTCCGTTATATACCTCTCTGCCGAAACCAATGTCTGCTTTCTGATATAATGTGGGGGGACTTTTGAAAGGTGAGGCCGGGTGATTTCAAGATAATATCCAAAGATGCGGTTGTAGCCAACCTTAAGAGACGGAATTCTGGTTTTCTGCCTTTCGATCTTTTGGAGATTATGGATGTAGTTTTTTGCCTCCTCGATTTCCGACGTCAACCGGTCGAGATCGGCCGAAAATCCGCTTTTGAAAATGCCGCTATCGGAGAGCATGGCGGGCGGCTCGTCCACGATGGCTTTATCGATATGGGCGATAAGATCATCGAAAGGTCTTATGGAGCCGATTGTTTGTCTGATGAGCGATGATTTCATGCCTCTGGCGGCTGTCTTCAGGCTTCTGACGTTGTCCAAACCTGATTTAATGTTGATGATATCGCGGGGACCTGCTTTTCTCATGGCAATTTTTGAAGCCAGGCGTTCAAGGTCCGGCATTTCTTTGAGCGAGGCGATCATTGACTTGCGGGATCGTTCCGATTTCAGGAATGCAATTACCGCTATTTGCCTATCCCCTATCATTTTCAAATCTGTAAGAGGAGACAATATCCATCTTCTCAAGAGTCGTCCGCCGAGAGCGCTAAGAGTAAGATCTATCGTCGAGAGCAGAGAATTCCTTCGTCCTTCGTAAGGCGTCTCGACCAGTTCGAGATTTTTGATAGTGGCGGCATCGAGTTCCATACACTGGTCCCGTCGCAATCTCTCGATCCTGGTGATCTGCCCGATTTTGCCCATTTTTAAATCTTTAACGTAGGCGAAGGCAGCGCCGGCGGCGCCGAGACCACAGGTTAGATTCCCCAGGCCAAAACCATCAAGGCTGTCAGTGCCGAAATGAGTGACCAGGTCATTGTATGCCATGGAAGTTTCAAAACGATAGTCATCGATAGGAGTGACGGTAGAATTTGGTAAAAGCGATTTTATCGTATTTCCCATGCGGCTCTTGTGAGCTTCAGGGATAACCACCTCTGAAGGATCATGGAATGTTATATTATCCGCGAGATTGATCTCGTCGAATTCATCCACTATAAACCGCCCGGTAGAGATATCCAGCAATGCCATACCTACGATCCCATCCTGGAGATTTAAGGATACCAGGCAGCTCGGTTTTTTCTCATCAAGAGCGCCGTCAAGCGTCACGCTGCCGGGCGTAAAAACCTCGACGACCTCTCGTTTGACAATTCCCTTCGCCTTTTTCGGATCCTCCACCTGGTCGCAAACGGCCACTTTATATCCGGCCTTCAGAATTTTGATGAGATATCGATCCAGAGTATGATGGGGAATGCCGGCGAGGGGTAATTTGCCAGAATCGCCATGCTTCCTGGAAGTCAGGGCAATCCCCAGGATGGAAGAGGCTACCACGGCATCTTCGCCGAAAAGCTCATAGAAATCGCCCATCCGAAAAAATAGGATTCGTTCAGGATGTTGATTTTTTATGGCGAAATACTGTTTTAGAAGAGGGGTCAGTTTTTGAGGAGTCTTCATGATCGGAACCACAATTTCTTTAGATGCAGCCGGTTTACTGAAGGACTATCAGATACTCCTCCCCCTGGGATTTTTCAAGTTCGAGTTTTTTTCCATATGCAATTCTTTCGCTGTTATACGGGCCGACGATCACTTTGTAAAAGGTCTTACCCCCATCGCGAAAATCCAGCATTCGAGATCTGTGTCCGATATTTCTGAACTTTCTTACACAGGTTTTAGCGTTGGATTCATGAGCAAAAACCCCTACCTGGACATAGTAATCAGCATTGAGAATGGGCGGCAGGCTGCTGTCGGAAATATCAGCGTCGCTTTCCAGAATAGCTGTTTCGATTTCGATCGATCCTGGCGCCATTTCGTATTTCTCCCTGTAAAGCTCGTAGAATAATCCTGCCTTATCAAGTTCACCCAGCCGACGATATGTTTCCGAAAGCCCAACCAGGGCAAAAGGGAAAGGAGGTAAATCGGAGAAGCGATCGATAACTGTCCGGTATCCATTGAGAGCCGCCTCGTAATTCCCGCTCAAGAGATCACAGTCCGATAGCGCGAGATAACCCCAGGCTGCCATCTCGACATTACTTTTGGTAATAATATCTCGAAATAATTGCTTTGCTTTTTCGTATTCGCCCAGTTGCTGCTTGATAATTGCTATCCTGTAAAGATCTCGCGGGGATAGAATATCCGCGGTAGGCTCGTCGGGAAACAGCTTACCAGCAGTTATTTTCAGCCCGGCAGCCGAATAATAATCAAGCAGGTTACTGCGAACCCTCACGGCATTGGGCCCATCGGGGTATTTCTGCAAATATTCCTTCATATATAACGACGATCTTGTTCCCAGGGGAGCTGTTACTCCCAGAAGATATAAAGTTGCCTCATCGCCCGGTTGCCTGTCGAACTCGTCCAGCAATAAATGATATGCTGACTGGAGATCGCCGGAATCGAAAAACGCATCCAGCTTTGGGCTATAGGCAGCCAGCATGGTCTGCATAAGAAGGGATATAAGGAGAAAATGCATTACACGAATGTTCCCAGACCGCCGCACTGCGGGCAGGACGGCAGAGGTTTCTGGACAGTTTTGCCGCATCTATTACAATCAAGACTATCGTAGAGAATATCTGCTTTATCCGCCATACTGGAGAGTATCTCGAGTCCCTCCTCGATTCGATCTGAGCCCGCCAGCAATTTTGCCAGGCGCATGGCGGCTGCGGGATTAGCTGTTTCAGAATCGAGAACTGAACGAAGCATGTTTTCAGCAGTGGCCGTTTCACCTTTTTTCTCGAGGATTCCCGCCAGCGCAATCTTGGCTGGTATATTGGCGGAATCTCTATTGAGAACGCCATGATAAATATCTTCAACCTCGCTGAATCTCCCCAGATTGAAAAGTGTTTCTTCGATCAGGGGAAATCCCAGGTATGCATAACGGGGGGCATTCTCGCTCAATTTCTTTAGAAATTCAAGGCCATCTTCCACCCTGTTTTCTTCGAGATAACTTTCGGCAACATACAGGTATGAGAATGGATTATATTTATCTATAGCGAGGGCTTCTTTGTAAGCGAGACGAGCCTTATGATACTGTTTTCTTTCATGCGATTCACGGCCGACCATGATCTTTATATTGGCCATAGTTGAACCGTCCTTTACGCCTCTTTTTTTCATCATACCCCGATACAGCTCTTCAGCATCGCCCCAGTTTTGACTCTTCAGAAATAGTTCCAGAAGCCGGTCTTCGGCCCATGCCCTCTGATCACCGTCTTTTATTATTTGCTGCAATATCTCTCCAGCTTTATCAGTATTCCCGGACTCGATATAATCCATCGCCAGGCTCCGGTTTACTTCAGACAGAAGTTCCGGAGGCACCTTTCGACGCATTGTCAGTTCGCGATGGACCTGCAGCGCCTTATCAATCATTCCCTTGTCTCTGAAGAGATCCCCCATTTTGAGATAAGCGTCGATATTATCAGTATCTTTTTCCACCGCTTGCCGGAATTTAACAAAAGCGGTCTTGCGGTCTCCTGCAATCAGGGAACGCAGGCCATTAATATAGGAATCCACGGCAGTGCTCTCGGATCCGGACCGGCGTCGCCTCACTGCTACCGCAACCGCCACCGCACCCAGCAGGACCAGTATTATGAGCCAAAACCAATAAGCGGTCATGTTTCGATTTCCCCGGAATTACCCGCCATATCCTGTGGCGCAACCTCCTCCATCGGTAAATTACGCAGCGCTTTGATTTCCTCCACGAGCTGCCGGTTTTTGCGTTTCAGATCCGAAGCCTCGCCGGTGACCTTAAAATACTGGAAGATTGAAACAAAAAACCAGAAGATAACACCGAATGCAAATGCAACATAAATCACCAGGATCAGGCGAACAGACTCAAACTGGTAATTCATCGCCCTAACGGTTGTCGTCTCCGCAGCATTCTGAAAAGAAAAATACATGAAGGCCAGCAATACTGTCGCAGCCAGAGCGTATTTAATTATCCACATAAATCCCTCCGAATCGTCGCGGAATCATAACTAATTTTCAGAGTCCAGTCAATAAAAACATCTCGAGAAATTTCCCTGCAATTTTTCCCGGAGATTTCTCCTCTGGAAAGCGCGGCATCGGAAAATCCCGCCGATCAGGGAATTTTGTGAAATTCGTTTCAATGCCCGGGGAAGCGGGTCTCCCGGTATTATCTAAGATTATGATTTCCATATGCAAAAACGCCAGCGAGGAAACTACACCGGGGATCGATTAAATCGCCACCGTTTTTCAGGCAGACTCTCGGAATCTGCTCTATTCCGCGGCGCCAGAAATGGGTTCCGGCAAAAATTCGAAAGTCTGGATCATAGACTGAAATTCTTCGGCATTGTTCTCATAAAATTCCCGTTCGCAGTAAGCCTGAAAAACATAGATTAAGTTTTCCTTCGTCATGATATAGATCTCGTGGACCTCGTGATCATTGATATACTTCTGGCTGGGGCTGCCGGAGCCACTACGGTCGGGAATCACGAGCAGCCGCTCATAGGTCCGCTTAACATATACCTGCAAAGCCTGCAAGGCATGAATAGAATCGATCAGAACATCGCCGGAGATGATAAATTCGCTATCCCACAATAACCCCATTCTGCTGATTATTGCATTGTCCGATCTATGTTCTTCAAGACTTATTTTTATCAAGGCCTCGAAATCCTTTTCGGAACCATTGAATTCCTGAACGTAGATCATCGCTCTCGGGATTGTGTATTCTGCGTCGTAAGTTGCTACGTAAGGATTCACAAGATAATTTCTTTTCTCCATAAAGAGTCTTTCCACGCTAGGCTCTTTTAAGCTTTTTGCCTTCCAATTATCCCGCACCTTGATTTGCCAGCCATATTTCAGGTCGATGGCGATATTATCCTTTATTTTAGCAGTCCTATTTTTCTTAGCCTGCGCAACCGCGACGACAAGAATTATTGATACAAAAACATAAAACGTCTTTCTTAACATCAGATCCTCCTTCCAATATTACCATTTTTATTACACTTCGTTGCCTGATTTTGTTGCATTTATATCGGTCAGATTGCCTGCCGGAATATCTTCCAATACGATACAGAAGACATCACCAGCATAATGACGGTCAGGGCTATCGCCGGCGACTTCATGAAGTCCACCCGGAACAGATAAATCAGCAGGCAAAAAGCGACGATCGTAACCGTCACTTTGCCCAGAACGTTTGAAGTCGGCACATGCATGTCTTTTCGAATCATCAAAAATCCCGCAATCAGAATAATTACATCTCTCAATAACAGCAAGATGACCAACAGGAGCGGAAACCCTCTCAAGAACACAAGGACCATTCCTATAGCCACCACGCAGAGCTTATCCGCCAGAGGATCGAGAATCTTACCGGCATCGGAGACAACATCCCATTTGCGGGCAAGATAGCCATCGAAACAATCGCTCAGGATCATGGTAACCACAATAAAGATAACTGCCACCATATCGTCATATACCAGGGAATACGTAAACGGGAGAATTAGAAAGACTCTCAGACCGGACAATATATTCGGAATATATTTATAAACAGGCTTCATGTAATAGTTACCGATTTCGCCGGGAATTTTTCAACATTTCTCTGGCTCCGGCTATGGCGCTTTCGGTGATGGCTTCGCCGGAGAGCAGCGACGCCACTTCCTTTATCCTTTCTTCCGGGTCAAGTTTTTTAATTCTGGTTACCGAACGCCCCCCGATCTTCTGTTTATAAACCCGGTAATGATGATCGGCGGAGGACGCTATCTGTTGTAGATGCGTTATGCAGATCACCTGATGATTCCTCGATAGCGCTTTCAACTGATGAGCGACCCTGGCGGCGATCTCGCCTGAGATACCGACATCGATCTCGTCAAATACTTCACAGCCGCTGGTCCTGCCTGCAAGAAGTGAGTTCTTCAGGGCCAGCATCACCCTGGATATCTCTCCTCCTGAGGCTATGCTCGCCAATGGCTTGAGTCCCTCACCGGGATTGGCGCAAAACTGAAACTCGACTGAGTCAAAGCCCGATGAATCTCCTGCAAGTCGTTTGCCGTTGAAGCTGTACAGCCCCTCTTCGTTTTCAATATTTGAAATCTCAACCACGAATTGCGCTTTCGTCATTCCCATGGATGCAAGATTTTCACAGACCAGGTTCTCCAATCGGTTTCTGGCATCTTTTCTGATTTTGGATATATTCCCTGCCAGCCGATTTAATTCAAGAAGCGTTTTTTGAAGATCTTCGTCGAGTTTTTCGGTATCGCTCGCCTTATTTTCAAGTTCTGCCAGTTTGTTCCGCGAATCCGATCCGTACCGTAAGATTTGCTTGATATCTCCACCGTATTTTTTCTTCAGCCGGAAGATTTCATCAAGTCTCTCGTTAATCTGTTCAAGCCTGGCGGGATCATCATCGATGCGATCGATTAAGCTTCGGATCTCCGCAACGGCCTCGTTTATAGAATCCGATGCGTTTCTGATTTGCCCGATAATGTTCTCGAAAATGCTTCCGGTGCCTGGTATCCCCGTCAGGGTTTTTTGAATTTCACCCAGTTTCTCCACCACAGAACCGTCAGATTCGAGCAGGATAGAATCCGCCATTCCCCCGGCTTCCCGGATACGCCGGCTGTTTTCCAGGATCTTCTTCTCCTGCTTTAAGACATTCTCCTCATCCGGTTTGAGGGCTGATCTTTCAATTTCGGTTACCTGGAAATTCAGAAGATCGATCCTGTCGGCAATTTCATGGGCATATTTCCGGGCGAAAGACATCCTTTCAACAAGATCTAAGGCTCTATCATATGGCACCTTGAGCCTCAAAAGTTTGTCGTCCAGCTGCGCATAGCTATCCAGGTATTTGAGATGGGACGATGAATCAAGCAGGGATTGATGCGAATGCTGGCCGAGTATGGATACCAGTCGGCGGGAAACCTCTTTTAAAGTCCCGAGATTCACCGACAAGCCATTGATAAACGCCCTGCTGCCGCTTTTTTTTCTATACTCCCGGCGCAGTTTAAGCGATTGATCACCGAGGGAAACACCCGCCAAATCTTTCAACTGGGCCATTTCGTCTCGATCATTTATAGAAAAATGCGCTTCAATCACCGTGCCCGATTCGCCGGTTCTTAACATAACCTCAGAAACGCGGCCCCCAAGAACCAGACTGAGACCCTCTATTATGATCGACTTGCCGACGCCGGTGGGACCGGTTATCACATTCAGCTCCTTGCCGAATTCGATATCGAGACTATCGATCAGGGCGAAGTTTCCGATATGCAGGCGGGTGAGCATTAAGAATTCATCGGGGGACGTTTGCCCCAGTGAAGTTTCTTTCTTAGAATCTCATAGAAAGATGTCGAGTCAAATCTAATCAGCTTTATCTTATAGGCAGCTTTCCTGATAGTAATCTTCTCGTTTCCTTCAAGTTCGCCCACGACACGCCCATCGACCGACACCCTCGATTTGCCACGTCCCGCACCGGCGACAACGGTGATGACATTTTCGGCGGGAAAGATAATCGGTCTTAAGGTAAGAGTATGAGGCGAGATAGGGCTGACCGAGATGGCCTCCATCAATGGATTTATAATCGGCCCGCCTACGGAAAGAGAATAGGCGGTCGAACCCGTGGGAGTTGATATAATTATGCCATCAACATTATACGAGCAGACGAATTCTTCATCGGAGTAAAGATCCAGGTCGATCAGATTGGAGTCCTCACCATGATGTATCACGACATCATTTAAGGCGAATAGATCAGTTTGCTTAGCTGTGGGGAGCAAAGCCTCGAGCACCATTCTTTCTTCGATTTCACATTTGTCAGCTTTAAGCAGCTCAAGCGATTTTGCGATTTTATCTTGCGTCACCTCGGTCAGGAATCCAAGGCTTCCGAGATTGACCCCCAGGATGGGGACGCCGTGGCTTCCCGTCGTTCGGGCGGAGGAAAGCATCGATCCATCGCCGCCAAGGCTGATTATGACATCGCAATAGCGCCAGATTTCATCGTCTTTTGCAGCCAAATCCTGGCGATTCACAAGGGGTCCTAAATCGCTGCATATTCTGATTTCGACATTGTTGGCCTCGCACCATTTGATGATCTGATCCGTTGCTTGCTCAATCTGTGGGCGATCGAGATGGCCAATTATTCCAAACTTCTTCAATTCCTTTTCCGCGAGCCGGACCTGGCCTTTATCTTTTGATGGAGTTCAAACGCGGACATGGCGATGCCATCGGGATCGAGACGGATCTCCCGCAGCAACAGATCGCGAGTGCCATGCTCAATGAATTTATCGGGGATGCCGAGGGATCTTATATTCCGGTTATCGAAATCGTTCTCGGCGGCCCATGATCGGACGCCCTCCCCAAATCCCCCGTTTAAGCTGCCCTCGCAGACCGTGATTATATTCTTAAACTTATCAAAAGTCTGTTGAAGCATCTTCTCGTCCATGGGTTTTATGAATCTGCAGTTAATCACCCGGCAGCTTATGCCGTCTTTCTGAAGCATGTCGGCGGCTTTCCAGGAATCATAAACCATGGCTCCTACCGCCAGGATGGCCAGATCCTCTCCCTCACGCACAATTTCCCAAGTCCCGAATTCGAGGGGCCGTATAGCCAAATCGACTTTTTCTTCGGGGACCGAGCCACGCGGGTACCTGATGGCCATGGGACCATCATTATAGGTCATGGCCAGAGCCAGCGAATCCCGAAGTTCCCGACCGTCTCTGGGAGCAAAAATGACCATATTCGGGATAGATCTCAGGTATGAAATATCGAAAGCACCATGATGGGTAGGGCCATCATCTCCCACCAGACCGGCACGGTCGAGGCAGAAAACGACCGGCAATTTCTGGAGAGCAACATCGTGCAGCACCTGGTCGTAACCCCTTTGCATAAAGGTAGAATAGACCGCAAAGAAAGGCTTCATTCCCCTGGCCGCCAGCCCGGCTGCGAAAGTGGTTCCATGTTGCTCAGCTATGCCGACATCGAAGAATCTATCAGGATATTTTTTCGCAAAGCCGGTCAGGCCGGTGCCGCTGGCCATCGCCGCGGTAATAGCGCAGATTTTATTATTGATTCCCCCGAGATATATCATTGTCTCGCCGAAGACCCTGGTATATGGTAGAGATTTTTCCAAGACCAGAGACTTGCCTGTAAGCTTATCGAACTTCGACACTCCATGGAGTGCCAGCGAGTCGGCTTCAGCAAACTTATATCCTTTACCTTTGACGGTGATAATATGCAGCAGCTTCGGCCCCGGGAGCTTTTTGATACGCTCCAACGTTTTTATCAGTAGTTTGATATTGTGACCATCGATGGGCCCGAAATATCGCAGCCCTAATTTTTCAAAGACTATTCCCGGGACCATGAATCCTTTAAGGGATTCCTCTATGGAAGCCACCGTCTTACGGATCCTTTCGTGTTTCGGAAGAAGGCCCGTCAGCTTCCAGATTTCCGCTTTCAATTTATTGTACGGTTCCTGGGCGAGGATCTCTGTTAGATATCTTGAAATGGCGCCAACGTTTTTGGAGATGGCCATATTGTTATCATTTAAAATCACGAGCATGTCCCGTCCGGATTCGCCGATCTGATTCAAACCCTCCCAGGCCATGCCGCCGGTAAGCGCACCATCGCCCACAACCGCTATAACATGATTATCGTCACCATTAAGATCCCGGGCGGTTGCCAAACCCAGGGCGGCTGAGAGAGCAGTACAGGCATGACCGGCGCCGAAAGCATCATGTTCCGATTCCCGGCGATTTGCGAATCCCGAGAGGCCACCGGCTGTCCTGATGGTATGGAAACGATCCCTCCGTCCTGTTAATATCTTATGGGAGTAAATCTGGTGGCTGACGTCAAAAACCATGGCATCCCCGGGAGTATCAAAGACATAATGCATAGCAATGGTAAATTCGACCGCTCCGAGATTGGCCCCGAGATGCCCTCCATTAGTCGAGACGACATCGATAATAAGCTCCCGGATCTCGGATGCCAGTTGCTCCAGATCATCTATTTTCAATTTCTTCAAATCTAAAGGTGAGTCAATCAAAGATAAAATACTACTCATCCGACTTTTCCTCATTTTCGTCGAATAGCCTCAGGTCAAAATCACCGCCGCTTTTCTCCAGCAGCTTTTTAACCCGACCTTCGGCTTTCTCCAGTTTTTTCCGGCATAGCCTGGATAGCTCAATTCCTTTCTCAAAAGCTTTTATGGAATCTTCGAGAGAAAGTTCGCCTGATTCGAGGTCATCGACAATTTTCTCTAACTCTCGAATTGCCTCTTCGAAATTGGACTTTTCTATTTTCTTATCTTTTTGAGCCATTCCTAAAAAATCCGTTCCACCTTAGAATCATATATCAATCTTAAACATAAAATATG
>SDBT01012767.1_pt1 | contig 13485 bp, 11 predicted proteins | sample 2277101 | NCBI WGS metagenome assembly SDBT01 (sample SAMN10404973, study PRJNA504765) | marine sediment metagenome | isolation source: marine sediment core GS10_PC15, 103 cmbsf | place: Arctic Ocean: Southern Knipovich Ridge | collected 2010
ACAGTCTTGCCTTTGATAATTGTGAAAACTTGGGATTAGAAAACTGTGGTGAATTCAGGCAGATAGACATACCAGTTAATGAGCAAAAAAAATTATTCTCAAGCCTGTTGGAAATAAAAGACAACAAGAATATTCATGACTTTATTTTTGACTGGAACGCTAATTTGGTTTTTAATGAAGTTCCTTATACTGTACTGCCAGAAACTTACAAAACTATAAGGGATGCTTGGCTAATTGTAAGCAGCATTATGCCAAGCGTTCTTTATAGCAACACACTTTATAATAATTATTCCGGTTCTGCTCAGACAAATTATGGTTATGAACTGACTAGGCCGCCAACATACTTCAACGGTGCATGGGATTTATGCACAAATAGCCCGCCGACAAGCTCTAATCAAGGAGAGGCAAATGATTGCAGGACAGAATATCCGCAGAACTGGGATATCTCATTTCTCAATGTTTACCTTAACAACAGGCTTATTGGAAATACAGTCCTTATTTCCTTCAACACAACAGATTCAGCAAACAACTTTGAGTCTGTGCTTAGTATTGGAAATAAAATTCAAAGAGATCATTATAATTGGCAGCAAGGAAGTTGCTGCACTTGCAGGCATTGCTGCTGGAGGTCTGGAGAAAGAAGACGTTGCAGCAGAGATTGTGGTAAATGCGGCTGTGAAACTTATTGGCAGCATTGTCAGCCTTCAAATACTGATTTTAGGTATGACTCTCTTGTCTTGAGAGGCAATAAAACATCTTTATTAAGGCAGATAGATTACTCTGAGCCGATAATTTTGTATGACAAGGCCAAAAGCATGGCTTATTTTGTTATCAACACAACCAACATAGAATATTATGAACTGGACATAGATGAATTTGAGATTGTTAAAAAAAATCTGGATTACAGCTACAATTATACTTATCTGCCTGCCAATATCATAACAGCAAAGGCTGATGACATATCTGAAATAAATGCAAATGTTTACTCCACCCTTACTAACCTGAACAATACTGATATAATCAGTTTTCATTTAGGAAGAAAGGATTATTATGACTGCAATCTAAGATTATTTTCTTACTTCAACAGCTTTAATCTTACATGCAATGTGACAGTTCTGCCTTCAACCGAGCTTAACATAACAACTGACAAGTTCTTTTACATGCCTAATGAAACAATTGAGGCAAATATTTCTATAAAATCTGATGTAGAAACTAATGATATTATTACGGTGAGTTATGGCAATTACTCTGTTAACATAACTGGAAACACAACACTCCCAATTCCAACCCAGCAAAATGTTAATCAGATAAGGGCTGAATATAAAACAGATTTAACTAAAGGCTCTGCTTCTGCTGTAAAAACAATAAGTGTTTATGCAGGAGAAAATCCAAGTTATTATGTAACTCTATTCTGGATAGTTATCGCATTTCTATTGTTCATATCTACATTAAGAATGTGCTGGATAAAGGTTTTTGGGGTTAAGAGTGAATAAAATAGTTTTATGGATTGTAATGTTTGCATTAATTATAAACAGTGTTAATGCTTTAGACTTAGTTGAAGATCCAGTTTCATGCGAAGAAACGCAATGGTACAAGCCATCAACATGGTTTCCCTGTTTATCTGATAAAGCAATCCAGCATAACATGATTAAGCTTCACGGCCCGGCATTTCAGTTTGAAACATTCTTGACAGAGCTCTCTATTGCTAGCTTTGATGCCGCTACAATCATCCCATTTTGGGTGAAGATGAATTATCTGGCTGGAATATTTTTCATCATAGTTGTTGCGTATACGGGCTATCTGTTTTTATTCTCCTCTATTGACATAAATAAAAGAATCAAGGCAAAAATGCAGGTTTGGAACATATTTTTAATAATATTATTCACAAACTTAAGCTTGTCCCTTGCACTATTAATTTTGGAATTTTCCAATATTTTGACAAGATATTTCTGGACATCTATGCTGAATGGGCAGATTTCAAACAGAAGCATTGTTGAGATAATTTACGCAGTCAACCCAATACTTTCACTGCTTTACTTCCTTATTTTCATTATTTTTGGAATTCCACTTCTGATTAAAATGATTGCCAGGATAGTAATTTTGATTGCGTTCTTAGCAGCCCTGCCCTTGATAGTAACATTCAATTTTTTCATTCCGACAAGGCACTATGGATTCAAGTTCATAAAATTATTTTTTATTAATGCATTCTTTCCGATAATCTGGATTTTGGTTTTCATGTTTGGAAAAATTATTGTTGACATAATATCCTCTGGCTCATTGATTGCAGCTGAGTTAGCAGGAATCCTTGTTTTTGCCAGTTCCCTTTATCTTAATAATTATCTCTACAAAACTTTGGCATTCAATCTAAGCCTGAAAAATGCTGTTTCAAAAGCAATTGGAATTGGAGCTATGATTTGGAGAACTGCAAAGACAGTTGCAGTAGTAGCAGGAGCATGAAATGAAAAAAATAATTTTTATTGTAATTGTGCTGTTATTTGCAACGAATTCATTAGCTCTTAGTTTAGATGAAGAGCCTGAAGAATGCCAAGATGTGGAGTTTTACAGGCCATCTACGTGGATGAGCTGCGGCCTGGCAAAGACATACCAAAATGCTGTTAACTTCCTTATAACACCTTTAGAGCAGGTTACTGAGTCTTTTGGAGAGCTGATGATTGTTGAAATAGATATCAACTTATTGGCTCCATACTGGGCTAAGATTAACTACATAGCTTCTGCATTTATAGTTTTGATAATAATCTATGCCGGCTACTTATGGCTTTTTGCAGCTGTTGACACAGAAAAAAGAAGCTTGGCAAAGCGGCAGACTCTGGATTTAATTTATGTAATCTTTTTTATCAACGTAAGCCTGATTTTCGGATGGCTTTTGATAATGACAACCAATTCAATTGTTGCTTATGTATGGAGATCATTCCTCAACCAGCAAATATCAGACTTGACAATCAGGGAGATAATTCTCGGCGGAGCATCAACTTTTCTTTTAATGGCCCTTTATGTAATAGTTTTGATTATAATGGGCATACAGTTCTTCATTAAAATTATCACAAGGCATCTTGTTGTTATGATTCTTATAGTTTTATTGCCAATAATAATCTTATTGTATTATTTTACGCCAACGAAACAGTTTGGCAAGAAATTGATTGAAATACTGATAATAAATTCCCTTTTTCCTTTTATATGGATGCTTGTCTTTGCAATGGGAAAGATTGTTGTAGATGTGCTGAAAGCACTTTACTTGCCTGTTGATGTGGGAGTGCTGAGCTTTCTTGCCCTGACTTCAACTCTTTACGTTAATAACAAGCTGTACAAGCAGATTGGACTGAATTTTGATATTGCCAGCCCTGTTACATATACTGTTCAGTCTGTAAAGCAGATTTACAGGCAAGTTCCCAAAAAAATGAGGTCAGACATAAGGCAAATCAGCGGCAGAATAAAGGGCAGGTGGAATGCCGGGAAAGATGTTCCGTATGGCAGCTTTAGAGATACAATTGGAGATGCTGTTGATAAGTGATTTAAATGTATGAAATACCAAAAAACCTAAACAAATACGAGGATGAGTTCATTCCTTTTGTTAAATGGAACTTCAGGCAGTTTATTTACTTTCTAATATTATTAGGAATCTTAGCGGCAATTTATCATTTTGCTAATGTCAATTTGATTGTGAAGTTATCAATAATTATTCCGCTTTCAGTTTTTAGTTTGGTTTTGATTCACATAAGAAGTGATGAGAAGCTAATTTCATGGCTTAACCTAAAAAGCAGCCTTCGCAACATTGGATATTATGATCCGAAGATGGACAAGTTTATCCCTATAGAATCCATAAAAGACGATGCTGTTTACCTGAAAAACGGCATCCTGCTGTCCATTATTGAGGTAAAGCCAATTAATTTTGAAATTCTTGGAGATGATGAAAAGGAGGATGTGCTTTCCAATTACAGGGCATTCCTAAGGTCTTTGGATTTTCCTCTGCAAATATGCTGCAGAAGTGCGGAAGTGAATCTTTCAGAATGGCTCTTAAATCTTAAGAAAATAGTAGCTGAAAATAACAACAATCCAACAGCACTTGAAAGAATAGAATCCCTGACAAAATGGATTGATAAGGAGATTTCAGAATCAAACACTAGAAACAGATTGTTCTACATCATTATCCAATACCGTGATTTTTCACAGCAAAAAAGCTTTCCAGATTCTATGAAGGAATTATTCTTTGCACTTTTGGGCAAGGAAGTCATTTTTAGCGGAAAAAGGAAAGCTGAATTTGAGAAGTCATTGAAAGAGCTAAGCAACAGGGTGGAAGATGTTACTGAGAAAATAGAAAAAATAGGCGTCAAGGCCAATAGGATGAATTCCAACAAGCTGCTGTCGCTTTATACGACCTATTTTACTGATATGTTTGAGATAGACACTTCTTACCTAAGCCCGGTAATGTGGTCTAAATCAGCCCAAAAAGATTTGTTTAAAAAATTCATTATGAAAAAAGTATTTGACAAAGTAAACAAGCACAATCCTAACAAGCGTAAACTCCCGGATGATTTGAATATTGATGAAATAGATTTGTTTAACAGTATTATAAGGAGGGATATGGAAACATGAACAATAAAAATGCGTTATTGGGCAAGGTAATGGCAAAAGACTCTGCGGCTTTAATAAATCCAAAAACATTGGTTTCAATAATAGAAGTCAAGCCTATTAATTTATCAGGTTTAGAGCCGAATGAAAAATCAGAGCTGTCTTTCCAATACCAATATTTCCTTCGCTACTTATCATATCCAATGCAGGTAGTCTTAAGATTTGTGAACAAGGACTCTGAAAAATTTCTTTATAGAAAAAGGATGGTAAATGTTGAGGAAACAATAAAAAACATTTTTAAGAAAAACTTTAAGGATGTTCTTGCTGAAAGCGACGCTTTTAAGAATTGGCTCAGGCATTTCTTGGAGTTTAAAGTAAGGCCAATGCTCTTATGCTATATTGTCATTCCAACAATCTCCAAAACTAACTTGGCAAGAAATGAGATAGCTTATGTTCAGGCAATGCAGCTTCTAAACCAAAGAACAGGCGAGTGCATTTCAAGATTGTCTTCAATTAAGGTAAAGAAAAAGATTAACCCAAATACAAAGAGAAGCGAATGGGAAGAGCATCAATTAAGCAGAATTCAGGAGAAGAAAGCGTTGATAGCCCTGAATATGTTTAAGCGCAAAGAAGATTATTACTCCATGAAAAATTTCAATATTGTTAAGAACGGGAAAAGAAAGGTCAGCGACTATATAAAAACCAACTCCTTTGACGAGATTATTATTGAAAAAGAAATCAGCCTGGAGTTAAAGAGGCTTGATGATAATCAGATTTCAAATCTTTTTGATTCTTACTGCAAAGACTTTGTGGTTCTTAACATAGGGGGCAAGCATAAGTATCTTTCTATGAAAGACCTGTTTAGCCTGAGTATGAAGCCGGCAGGAGAGGAGGGACTAGGATGAAATGGTTTAGAAAAGTAAAGGGATTTTTATTGGGAAAAAAAGAACTGGAGATTATTTCAGGCCAGGTGTATAATTATATTGTAAAGAAAAAATTAGTTTATATCTCAGAGCTTGATCCGTTTTTCAAGGGATTACCAAGTTACGAGAAATTAAGAATTCTTGAGCAGTTAAAAAAGGAAAAGGAGATTGTGTTTGAAGAGGATATGATACAATATCAGGAAAAGGAGGGCTATGGGACTTTTTCCCAGCAGCAGATGCTCCATGCCCTGATAAAGCCGGAATTTGTGGATACAAAGCCCTCTTATGTTCAGGTCGGCTCAAAGTTTTATCAGGGACTGACTTGCGTTGGCTTGCCGGAAACAGTTTCTGAAAACTGGCTTTCTGGAATGACTCAGGAGAGAAGCGATGTGGATTACTCAATATTTATAGAGCCTTCCAGCGTTCAATCATTGCAGGTATACCTAACAACCGAATTGAGAAAAGTAAGAAGCGATATTTTCATGTATGTGTCAAGGGGAGAAACAAATCCCATATTAGAGCAGAAAATGGATGAATTAACAGAAAACTTGAGAAACATTTCAAAGGGAAGCTATAAGCTTTACAGAACCCAGATTCATTTGGTTGCCAAAGGACTGACAGCAGAAAATGCAATGGCATTGTCCAAGAGAACCCAATCCTCATTAAAGTCTTACGGAATTATAACCAAAGTCACAACCAACTACCAGCAGCAATTGCTTAAGTCTGTTATTCCAACCTCTATAAATCATGTAAGTGACAAGGGCATATTAGTTCCTGATGATGCACTGGCAGCTTCATTTCCATTTTCAAGCCCATTTTATGATGTTGACGAGAAGCAGGGCATCCTATTAGGGTGGGGGCCAAATAACCTGCCTGTCGCTAGGTGTTTGTGGAACGAGGACTCATATAGCGGTGTGATTTTGGGTCCCACTGGAAGCGGCAAGTCGATAGGATGCAAATTCCTCATAGACCAAGAAAACGCAATCAGGGGGACAAGAATTATAATTATAGATCCCGCAGCAACTATAGGTGCAGAGCCGGAATACAAGAGGATGTGCGAGAAAAAGAAAGGGAGCTATATTTCATTTGGCAAAGATTCAAAAAACATTCCAGCTATTATGGGTTTGTTTACAGGAGACTTTCTTGAGGATGTATTTGCAATTGAGCATATATTAAGCGTTATGCTTGGGGGAGAGCAGGGAATTACCAAAGCCCAGGAGCCATGGCTGGAAAAGGCAATATTAATGGCTTTTGAAATGGTTGGCATAACTCCAGACAATAACTCATCTTGGAAAAAAGCTCCGCCAAGGCTTGATAAATTAAAAGTTGCATTAACCAAACTGTTCAGGGAAGCAAAGTCAGAAAATGCAAGAATGAGCATTGAAGCATTGCTAAGCAGATTAACAAGATTTACTGGCGATGGCATGTATTCTTTCATTGACCAAAGCAGCACAGATCTTAACATTGACAATCCTTTTACTGTCTTTGAATTCAAAAACACGCCTTCGCAGGTTAAAGAAACTCTGACTGCTATTGTTATGAATTATGTAAAGGCATTTGCAATGGGCAACAGGGACAAGACATTAATTGTCTTAGAGGAAGCCCCATTATGGCTGAAGCATGAAGTTTTGGCTGATTTTCTCTCAACAATGATAGTCTTGGTTAGAAAGTCCAATACTGGAATGGTGCTGCTATTGCAGGACTTAGGACAGCTTGATAACTGCCAGCAGGGCGAAACTCTATTGGGAAACATGATGTTTACTTATCTTATGGGGTGCAAAAAGAATCTCCTGAGAAAAACTTCAATAACTTTCAATTTGAATGAAAAAGAGCAGGACATTTTACTGCACAGCGGAACTGGAGAAGGCATACTATTATGGAATAAGGAGAGGTTTCATATCAAGATAAAGATAGATCCTGAAACATACAAGCTGATAACAACAAATCCAAATGACATTCGGATGTATGAGCAGGAAGAGGAAAAACTTAGGGAGGAAAAACTAAAGGATTTATTCACGCAGGATTTGGGGCATGAAACCAGCGTTAAAGAAGCCATACCTCTCTTGGCAAAGAAGATAATTGATGAGAAGCTTAAGAAATCATTGCTTAATGAGTATCCAAAAGACTTGCAAAGAAAAATAACAGAAGCCATAAAGAATGAGCAGAGCAAAAAGAGAGACTTAAAGGAAATAAAAATCAATGCGGAAAATCTTTTGAAATTCTGGCTGTTAAGGGGAAAGAAAAACATAATGCCCAAAGATAATTCTATAATGATTAATGAGAATGTAAGAATCAGGGCTGAAAAGGATTATGACATAATCAAGAAAGCAGAGAGTTACTATAGAAATCATCCCTACAATACAAAGCCTTTCAATTTGACAAAAAGAGAAGAAGAATTATATGAAAATGTTGGCAGGAGGATGAAGAATTATCTCAAAGAGAAGGAAGAAGTGAAGAAAACAAGGAAAGAGATAATTAATGAGATAAGTGAAAAGGCTGGAACTAAAAAGGAAGGCAAAGAAAAGGTAAGGGAGCTTAGCAGTCAGAGATGGCACTTGAAAAAGGATCTTTCAGAAGAAGACACTCAAATACTAAAATCGCTTGGGTATAATGAATCCAAGAAAGATGTGTTTAATTTCTATGGGAAGCTCATAACTGTCCTAGGAAAGATTCAGGGCAAAGAAACATTGCAGCACTTGACTTACAAGAATCTTTACTTGCAGTCATTTTCAAATGCAAAGTTAGAGCATAGGGATAAAAATACAAACATGGAAACTGATGTTATGATACCCTTGCCTAATGGAAAAAAAATATTTGTTGAGATTCAAAGCAGCGTTCAAAGGAAGCAGGAGATAACTTCAAAGATAAGCAAGCTGGAAGATGCGGCTGATTACTGGATCATTGCATGTAAGAAAAATGACTTAAAGTATTATGCCAATATATCGTCATCAAAAGGCAATGTTTGCACCTTTACCCAGTCGGTAGCTATCATTTATAGGTTAATCAAGCGAAACAAATAACCACATAAACCCAGCTTGAAACTGGGATAATTGGGAAAAAGGAGGCTAAATAACGGTTTTCCACCTAAAACAGCCTGAAAACTACCTGTTTTTTGGTTGATATCGGCTGGGCTTTTTTCATAGCAGCGTATGACCTTAACACTCAAAGTAAAATATTGTATTATAAGGATATAAGATAACTAACCCATGGGTGGTTTTAAATAAAATAAAATGAATAATGTAATTCATGACAAAAAACAAAAGCAAGCTTTTAGCTTTTTTACTCGCAATATTTACAGGCCCGCTTAGTTACCTTTACATTGGAAAATGGAAAAAAACATTAATATTTTTGCCATTGATGCTCATACCTTACATCAACATTTTAGCTTACCTAATCATAATATTTGACGTAAGAAAAGAAGTAAAAAATTTTAACAGGGAAAATTATGATGAGACAAGATTTGGTTTGCTCGTGTGCAAGTGCGGTGTTCAAAACCGGAATGGAAGCAACTTTTGTTCAAGTTGCGGTTCATTTTTAACTAAAATTTGCAAGTCTTGTAGGGCAAGCATAAACAAGGATCATCCTTTTTGCAGTGTTTGCGGAACGGGGTTTGATGAGCAGATAAAAAAAGGGATTGTCAGGAAAAAAACAGCTTTGATTGCGATAGCATGCGTTTTTACGCTGCTGCTATTTTCCTTGACCTCTCTTGTGGCAGTGGAGCAGCACGATGCAAATAAGTACATAGACACAGTAGAGCTTCAAAACTTTCAGTTCCCTGAAAAAACGGGAACCCAAAGTTTTCACATTCATTACGAGCTGAGCGAGAAAAGGCCCCATGCTGCTAAGGGATTAAAGACCTTTATTACTGGAGATGTTTATACGAATGATAAGGAAGCGATGTTTGACGGAAAAAACATTGAGTGGGTTGTTCATGCAAATAAGACAGGAAAGGTAAATTTCACTGTTACCTTGTATGATAAGAGTAGGTTATTGGATTCAAGGCAGTTCAGCATAGATGTACTGCCTAAGGCTAGTTCTTAGGTTTTGCATTTATACAAATGAAAATGCAAACTCAAATAAGCCTATTGAGGAATATGGAAAGGGACTTTGCTATTAATAGGAAGATTTTCCTAGACCTCAAGACAGGATGGTTTGACAACAGCAAAGACAAGTCTAATTTGGTTAGTGCCAAAGACATTTCTATCCCTCAAATACAAGGAAGGTATAGGTTGAATTTGAATGATAATCTGCTGAAGATCCAGGAATTCTTTTTTGATGTAGAATACAGCCCTTTCACAGAAGAAGGGAAAAAAATTGTAATAATAACCAAAGAGATAGCAAACAAATATTTTCCCAGGCTAAAAAGGGCTGTTATAAGAATCCTCAATCCAATACTCAGATGTATCCCAAAAAAATACATCTACATCAGGGCTTCCGGCACAGGCTTCCACATAATCTTTTTTATCAAAGGGTTTAAGGACATGCAAGAATGGGAGCTGATAACAAGATATCTTATGCTTAAATCAAAACTGCCTAACACAAAGAATGCTGATAAGCTTGTTTTTGGCCTGGACAAAGATACTATTTTGTCTTCTGACCGGAAGATTGCAGAGTTTGGCAGCTGGAACAAGCTTAAGAAGGATTTCAAGGGAGAAGTGGATTACCTTAACTATGCAACTTGCTTAACTGTTGATGAATTTTTTAAGGCAAAGCATTACCCATTCTGTTCAGATTTAAAATCAGTAAAATTTCCAGAGAAATACCAATACTTTAATCTTCCAAAAAAACTGTTGGATGATGCAAAGAAAGCCAAAATAGACGAAGATGCAAAGCCTGTAAAGGATTCATCTCCAGTAAAAGATTTGACTCCGGTAAATGACAAGCGTATTGCAGAATTTAATGGAAAAATCCCAAGAAATGATCCTGCTTTCCAGCTGGTCAAAAAATGCAAGTGCTATTGGAACATGCTGAGAGATGAAAATGCTCCTTGGTATGCAAGGCAGTTTCTAATTAAGTTTTTGAAGTATATCTTAAAGCTCAACAGGGAGCAAATTCTAAAGCTAATTGCCAAATACGCCGGCTGGTCTGATTACAATCCAAGAATCACAGCTTTTTACGTTAACAAGCACTTCAGAAAAGGAACTTGCGAAACAAAGATAATGAAACCACCAAGAAAGAAAACTTTGATTAAATATGGATTGTGTGAGAAGAAGTGTAAGGATTGTGTTTACAGCAACAAATATTTTAAAGTGAACAAATATTCCTTTTCTCTATGATGCAGCAAACAAAACCAATGGAACGATTGGACGAATGGCTTAAGACAATTAAGCTTCCAGAAATGGCAAGATTGTGCATAGAGAATTTTGTCTTAAGCTGCGATGAGATTAATCCCGGAGATGAATACAATTTTGTCAACATGGACATAAGGAATTTCCCAGATGATGTTCAGGGCAAATTAGTTACAGGATTTTTTTATGCTTATAAAGGTTTAAAGCATATTGACTATATTTGTTGCGATGGTATTTTCTATCAATTGTCAAGAAACTGAACAATAGGATTTCTTCACGCCTAAAAGTTTTTGAGTTGCTGAAACACGAAGAAATCGAAGATTTCTTGTGCCCTAAAAATCTTTGATTTTTATGGATTCAGTTACGTCTGTAGTTTTTTATTATAAACAGTATTGTAGATTACTGCTTTAAAGTGAGGAGTATGTCGGATTTCACCGAAAAATTTATTGATTGGTGGAGGTTACTTTATTGCAATAACTGCATCTTTCTTTATCATGCTCATCAACAATCAGCTCCTTTCCTAAAACGCTTTTTCTCATATCTATAATTGTTTTTACTACCTCTTTTCTCAGCTCAGTTGTGTAATCAATCTTGAAAGGGCTTCCATTTCGATACTGCAACAATCCATATTTTGGTTTATTTCCATTATTCTCTAATAATAAGCAGTAAGATGCTAACTGCATAATATGATTTCTATATGGCTTAATAGGCCTATGTCCAGACTTTATTTCAACAGGAACCGTCCCATCATTATTTTTTACAATTAAATCAGGTTTTCCAGCTAAAAGATAGATTTTAGAGAAAAAAGCCTTTTCAGGAACATGAGAATGATCAGAATATGTACTTTTGCTTTTGTAAATCTCCGGCTGAACTTTTGACAGATAAATAATTAGTTTAATTATAAAATAAATTACAATCAATCCGCCTATTATTTCAAAAACCATTTAATGACAATTAGCCCACCAGTACCTTATAAAGTATCAAAATAAAAATAACAATTAATATAACATATCCAACAACATTCAATTTCCTTGCTGCATCTTGCTTAATCATGTATCCTTTATGAAAGACTTCGCCAGCAACCATTTCTTTAGTTTCAACAATGCCTTTAGTCCTTGAATCCCACCAAGCATAAGGGCAGTAAACATAAGAAGATATTTCACTTGATTTTATTATTTTGTTGTTGTTTAGTTTTTTCATTGTTTTAAAATAACAAATTAGCTTATAAAAATGTTTCTTAAAGTGATGCTTTGTATATTAAGTAGCCAAAAAACCTGACTTTATACACAGTTTAAGCACTTTTTACACAAAAATATTAATAATACAGCTTTATTTTATTATAGTTATGAAAAGTAATACTAAAGAAACAATAAATATGGTTGTAAATATTTTAATGGGGTTTTATAGATGATTCAACAGTTCATTCAAGAAAGAGGAAGTCATTATTTTAAGATTTTCAAAGAAGAAGATGTAAAAAATTTTGTCAATGAATCTAATAATTACATTACACTGCACAATACATTTCACTCTTCATTTGAAAAAATGCAGAGGAGAAGGAGAAGGTTTGACAAACAAATTTTGTTCAAGAATAGATGTGCTAGGGTTTGTTTAGGAATTGCTACTGAATTGATGGTGAAGGCGACGTATTTAAAACAAGGATATATGATTAATAGGCATAATAAGCCAAACACTCCAAACATTGTTAGAATTGGAACTATAGATGACCAATATATTATTATGAAAACGCATGATTTTAGTTTTTTGATAAAAAAATTAGATAGTATTTTGCCAGAGCATGAATATAATTTTGAGCAAGATATAAGGAAGGGATTGGAATTGGCAAGAATATGGAGAAATACAAATACTCATGGTGTTATTGGAAGGCACATACAAGTTGGTAATGATTATTATTTAATTAATAATTCTATAGCAATAATCAACAACCTTGTTCTTAAAGGTACTAGAATTTTATAGGGACTCTTTATATACATAATAGTAACTTTTTACACAAAGTCTTAAAGTGAGCAGTATGTCGGATTTTTGTATTAAAAAAAGATAATGAAGATAAACACTGGGCAAAAAACTATCGAACTTTGTTTAATAGATGCATGCGGGATGATATACACAATATTTGAAAATGCCTAAATAGTGGAAAGGAGAGTTCCTTAACGAGAAAGGCAAGAAAACCTTATATGCACTTTAAAAACGAAAAAGTTATATTCTACCAACTATATTTAACCTATAGGGGGTTTTAATTAATATGACCTTTATTAATCTTGAAGGTGAAAGAGAAGCTACTACTCAAAATAGTGAAGAGTATGGTAAAAAAGTGATTGACTTTCTTAGTCTTCATGGTTATAATCTTATGCATGATTCTAACATTGAAGGTTGTTTTCAAGATAAAATATTCAAGAACATAAAACTAGATGGAAATAAAAAAACAGCTGTAGAAGTAAAGGATACTAAACTTAGCCTAACTCAAAAAGAATTCTTAGTTGAATTTGGTAACTATTATAAGATTAATCTTAAAGAAAAGTTTAACTTTTTTGTTTTCGCAAGAAGTATTGCAAATGTAGATAAATGGAAAAAAATATTCGATTTAAAAAGGCAAAATACAACCAATGTTAAAGAATTTCGAGAAAAAGTTGAAGCAGAAATTAAAGAAACTATTAATTCAGATGATTTTAATG
>SDBT01012768.1_pt1 | contig 13485 bp, 17 predicted proteins | sample 2277101 | NCBI WGS metagenome assembly SDBT01 (sample SAMN10404973, study PRJNA504765) | marine sediment metagenome | isolation source: marine sediment core GS10_PC15, 103 cmbsf | place: Arctic Ocean: Southern Knipovich Ridge | collected 2010
GGGCATACGGCGCAGTCGGGCGACACCTATGCCTTGGCCAATGGTACGGCAGGTTTTGTGGCCATAGATACTGTGGTAGATTCGATACTCGACGATACTGGAACAAGCGGCGTTGTGGTTGCGGATCTGACCGGCTACAAATTGGCCAGCGATGGCCTCGATACCATCGCGATCACCGCCCCGGCCGGTGTCGCATCCGACTTCCGCGAGATGCTCGTTCAACTCTGGCGGCGCTTCTTCAAGAAGTCCACCTTAACGAGTACGCAACTCAAAACCTACGCCGACAACGGTTCTGACATCCTGACTACGCAGACGGTAAGCGACGACGAAACTACGCAGACACAGGGCGCGAGTTCATAATGCGGCTCTTCGGAAACGTTGATGGCACTATCGACAGGGTCGACAGGGCCGCCTGGCTGTCCGGCATCTTCGATAGGGCATTCGGCCGCCGCCTTGTGCTATCGCTTGCGACCGCAGCCCTGGTTGATCTGAGCATGGCGCCCCTTGCTCTGGCCGACCTGACGATAACGCCAGCGGCCTTGGCCGATCTTGTACTTGTGACAGAAGCCGTGTGAACCAACAAATAGGGACGAACAATGGTATACGAGCGCGGAGAGACGGCGATTATCCAGGTGACGATCACCGATGCTGCCGATGGTACGCTGACCGACCCGGCCAACACGCCTACTGTCAGTATGAACGACGCTGCGAATGGGGTGATATGGACTGACGAAGCAATGTCACAGGATTCGACGGGCGTGTACCACAAGGATTATGACATTCTGGGTACTGCGGCGATTGGTTTCTGGAAGGCTGAGATCACGGCGGACAACGATACGCGGATAACGATTCAGAGTTTGGACTTCGAGGTCCGAGAGGCCGCAATTCCTTAAATGTATATTCAGTGAAAGGGCGAACGCGATGAGTTTCAGAGACCCGAAGTGGATAGCGGTTGCGGTCACGATTGTACTGGCGGTTGGCGCGGGGACGTTCTACCTGGGCCAACGCGATGCGCTTGGCGATGTCGTGCGCAGCATGGACGAGAAGATCGACACGATGCAGAGCGATGTCGAGACCCGCTTCGACAAGATCGCCGACATACTCACGGCTCAGCAGATTCAGGATGCCGAACAGAGCAAAGACATTCAGGCTTTGGTGACCGCCATGTCGCTGCATAGTGATTATACGCGCCACACAATCAAAGAGCAGAAGCAGGCGGCGGCCGAACTTGTGGAACTGCGCACGATTGTCAAGATGCTCGCTGCCGAACACGCAAGGACGAGAGGCTCACCATGACTCCCAACCTGACGACAATGTTGGTCGCCGGGGGCATCATGCTGCTGCTCATAGCGCTCTCGGTCCTGCTGTTTTACCTCGGCATTCGCGTCGGTCTGCGTACCGCGCGCATGACCTGGAACCTGGCGAATCACAACGATCCGTTCGAGAAGATTGACGATGAACTGTCGGATGAAGAGCAGTCCGGCGAAACGGTATAAGTAAGGAAACATAAGACATGGCCCTTACAGACGTACTTGACAAAGTGACCTCGATTACGAAGAAGGTCTTGAATATCAGGACCGAACCGCGCACGCGCGAGCAGCGCGACGAGATGCTGAACAAGCAACTGGACCAGATGGTCCACGCCGCCATGGGGGCCTCGCGCGAGCTTCACACGATGTACCAGACGGGCCTCAATTACATGTATGGCAATCAGTGGGAGGGGCGGGAACTCAAGGGCGGCTACGAGCCCGTTGTGGCGAACTACATCTACCCGGCGGTCATGCAGGAACTGGCGATACTGTCCCAAAGACAATCGACGATCAGCGCCCTGCCGTGGGAAGATACGGACAAGGAAGCGTCCGACGTGTGGACCGGATACTTCAGGCATCTGTACAAGCGCGAGTTGAAGATGAACGAGTGGCTGTTACGGGCGGCGCTCGATGGCAAGATTTACGGTCACTACGTCGCGTACCTGTATTGGGAGCCGCGCAAGGATTGGGACCACGGGAACAACCGCTGGCGCGGCGGGTTCGAGCTTCGCCTTGTGCAGCCGGAATTCTTCGGCAGCGACCCGGAGACCGACAGTGTGGACACCGGGGAGTACATCGTGACCAGTCGGCGGATACCGCGTGAGCAGGCGAAACTGCTCTGGCCCAACCACAAGACTGAGATTGACAGTTTCGAGAGCAACGTGACGGATGAAGCGTGGTACACGCCTCTTGCGATGTCAAGCATGAATCTGCCAGGAGCCAAGGGCGAGCAGTCCAACAAGAATGCCGCAAGGGAATCTCACCAGCGCCTAGCCTCGCTTCTTACCGGCCAGAGGCTCAGGAACGTCGGAAAGAAGAAGGACGACCCGAACAAGTGGATTACGATCGAGCAGTTCTGGTTCAAGGACCGGAAGGTTCTTGAGCGCCTGAACAGGGAGCAGATACCGCGCGAAGAACTTCTGAGCCAAGGTTTGATACGGGAAGGTGGCGAGGATCAGTTCGGCGTGGATATTCTGACCGATGGGACAGGCGCCCTTCTGGGTGACGAGAATCACCCGACGCGAGAGACTACGGTCGAGGTCCCGCGTTATCCGACGTACCGCTACATCGCTCGCATGGGCAATGTGATCTTGAATCATTCGCCTGAAAAGCAGGTGTGGGCCTATCGTCGCCATCCGTTCGTCGTGGGTGTGAATCAGTTGCTGCCGCATGTCTGGTGGGGCCTCAACGCGACCGAGATGCCCAAGGGCATGCAGGACATGACGAACTCGTCTATGACGCACTTGAATGACTATATGAAATTCTTCTCCGACCCGGGCTGGATCATGGAGCAGGGTGTTCTGGCCAAAGGTCAAAAGCTCACGGCTGGTTCGGGCCATCAGACTACGGTCAAGCCGAACAAGCTTGACAAGATCAGGCGTATTGAGCCCGCACAGTTCCCGGCCGGGGCGCAGGCGCTGTTCGAGATGGGTACGCGCGAGACACAGAGCCAGACGGGTGTCCATGAGGTTGCGACGGGCCGACAGTCACAGAGTCGCGCGACGGCAACCGAGATCGTGCAGTTGCAGACCAACACGCAGTTACGCATGGCCCTGAGCAACATCCTGATCGACGGATTCACTATCAGGCTGTTCGAGAACATTGGCGAGATAGCGCAGCGTAAACTCACGGTCGGCGACTGGATTCGCGTCGTCGGGGCAAAGAAGGCTCCGACCGTGGCGCTTGTAAGCGACACGATGAACTCCGTGCGGTTCGACATAGACCTCCAGGTCACGACCGCCCTGCCGTTCGACAAAGAGAAGCGCCGCCTCGAAGCGGTCGAGCTCTGGGGCCTGTTGGGTCTGCCTGTGCTTCCCGAACTTGTCACGGCGTTCGAGGATATTATCGGCGACCCGGAGGATCTGATCGGGCGCGTCGCGGCGTACCAGCAGTTGATAATCCTGCAACAGGAAGCGGCTGCCGAGGCCAACGCGACCGATGAGGCCGAACAGGCAGCGCAACAGGAACAGGAACAGGCCGAGCCACAGACCTAACCATAGGAGCGGCAGCAATGGAATATGAACTTGTCTGTATCATGTGGAAAAGCACACCTTACTACGTTGCCAGCAAGGACCGAGCGCGCGGTTGGCTCATGCCCTCGCGCGACAATGACCTGGGCCACACGGTTACGGCCCTTGGTTTCAGCGAGAGCGCTGGCATGGCGCAGATTGACTTCTCGGACGGGATGCGGACGTGCATTCCGACCAGCGAAGTGGTCCTCGGTTACGCCCGGCCGCAGCCCAAGAAGAAGGAGGGCAAGACATCCCAAAAGCCTTCGACCAATGCGTTAAGAATGGCGGTAAAGTCAGGACTCAGACACTCGCCGGTGGACGCTTCCGCCGCGTCTGCATCCTGAAGGGCAAGACCCATCTTGGCCATATCAAGCACAAGAAGCGCCCGAGCAGCAAGGCCGTTGGCCGGGCATTTATGAGGCTCAAACCATGACCTCTATCGCGGAGAGACCAGCAATGCCAAAAGACAAGAAAATCCAAGGATACGATCAGTGGGAGATTGAGCAAGCAGCGCGGACGCTTATTGAGGCGCAGCAACTTCGCACCAACAAGACGCTGTTCAAGCTCGCCCAGGTAGAAGTCAGAAGTCAGATGGAGGCTGCGCAGGCCGCCTTGGTCCCCTCAGCGAAGAAGGTCAAGAAGCGAGCCAGTTCGACCTTTATGAAAATGTGAGTATTGCGGCTGCGCGCTTGTTGCTCGCAGTCGTGTTTTGATAGTCCTCAGTTTCTCATTCCGAGGACACTCAAGTCGTACCATTCCCGATTCCAGCCTTTTGGAAGGCTGGGCCTCTGTGACACGTCGCTCGCGGACAAGTGCCGCAATATGGGCGGCCCGATGAGGACAGGCGCCTCATTCGTTCGGGTCACGACAAGTGCGTATCAGAGAGGCAAACCCCTAACCTTCCGGTGTTCGAGGACAGGTGCCTCGACCCGGAGAGAGGAGATTCCATTATGGCCGAAGCAAATGCCGTACAGGAAGACGTGACGGACGCTGCCCCACTGGATGCGATGACCGGCGGCGATCAGCCCATCGTGACCGAAGATTTCACGCCGGACTCGGAGGTCGAACCGGCCCCCGGACCCGAGCAGGAGCCTTCGGAACCGAAAGAGCCCGACAAGAGCGGGTCGGATGAGGCTGAGGCGCCCAAGGCGCAAGAGTGGGACAAGCAACGCCAGCAGAATGACGAAGTTCGCGCGATCGTGAAGAATCTCGCCGACACTGTAAAGGACATCGGCGTGAATCAAGCGGGCTTCGCCAAGCAGGTGCGCGAGGCGCTTCTGGAACAAGCGCCAAAGGTTCCTGTAGATACCCCTCCAGCCGAACTGACTAAGCTCGACATGGCCATGAAGGTCCTGGACGAGATGAAGCCGGAAGAGGTTGAAAACGAGGAGATGCTGGCGGGAGTTCAAAACGCGCTGTCTGAGATAGCCAGTCAGGCAACGCGGCCGACCGATACTTCTCAACTCGATGCTATAGCCAAGCGCCTGGACGACTCCGACCAGCGCGTGAAGGCCGCAGAGGACCGCGAGAAGGCCCGTGACGAACGTGACCTTCAGGACGCCGCCAACAGGCGGGTCAACGGGATTCTCGACAGCCTCGACCAGAAGCATTCGCCCGGCAAAAAGACGTTCCGTACTCCGGCAGTCAAGGCGGCGCAGGAAGAGATGAAGGGTCTGGGATTTGTGGACGGTAACGATCCCCACGAATCAACCTTCATCGTCTCGCTCAGGCACAACTATGAGCGCCTGGCCAACGAAGCATTGGCCTCGGAGCGTCAGGCCAACAAGCCGGCGGGACCGGAAGAGGACGGGGAACCGTTCAAACTGGACCCGATGACCGGCGGCCAGCCCACTGTCGAAAAAGCACAGACGGGATCGAACGAAGACGTGTTTGCCGGAATGAGAGCCGAGGGCCACAAGATTTAACGATCTTGTGTTTCTCTAACCCAAAGTAGCGTCACGCGCGCACATTGAGCGTGAGCGCTGCGAGGGAGCTTTCCATGACAAACCTAACTGCAACGACCAGAGAGGCATGGGACAAGACGGTCCTTCGGGAAGTCTGGTTCAAGCTGATTCTGGTGAACAAGCTGATCGAACGGCAGCAGGTGCTCAAGGCGGGTACGAAGGTGAAGCATACCGGCCAGTTCGCCGAAATGGACTCGCTGTTTCAGGAATACAGTCCTAACGACCCACTGACCGGCGGCAAGAAGACGGTGCTGAAGACGGTCGAGTGGTCTCCGAAGAACTCGCAGGTTCCTGTCGAAATCAGCGGAGACGACTGGCACAAGAACCAGGGCAGTGGCGATGGCAAGGTCATTCCGTTGCCCCAGTTCCTTGTGAAGACCGGACAGAGGGCGATGCGTCTGGGCATCAATAGCTGGCTGTATCGTGCGGGCGCGTCTGCCCGCGATTCTGCGGCCAATGCCGGCTTCCAGGGCATTCTTGACGCCCTGACTCACGACATCACCTACGGTGGCCTGACGCGCTCCGCAGCCACTACCAACAAGTGGTGGCAGGGTGCTTCCCTTGGGAACGTCTGGACCGACCAGGCGACCCAGATGACGCCAACTGTCGCCAACTTCCGGCGCTGCATCGACGCTGTGAGCCACTTCGGGACGGCCAAAAAGGACCTGTTGGCCATCACGTCGAACGAGCGCTACCGCGACTTCCAAGCTGAGGTCGATGGCAGGCGTCAGTACAAGGAAGGCCCGTCGGCCAGGCACGGTTTCACGTCGATGTACATCGACGAGGTGGAGATCGTGGCCGAGGAATTCTTCAGCAACCCGGAGAACGACGACAGTTCAACGCATCAGAAGTATTTGCTGCTGTTGGACCTGACGACCTGGCGGCTGAACCTGGACCCGAGACGTGGTATCGGTGCGATGACCCCGTTCGTCTGGCAAGGCCAGATGGCCGGAGCGCTGGACCAGTACCTCGCTCGCATTCCGCTCCGTGGTGTTCTGACATGCCTCTATCCGAACCAGAACATCTTCCTGAGCAACGTGACCTTCTAGCGACGGTCGCGTGAGTTTCAGCCGTTCCTCATGGTGCTCGTTGCACCGTGGGCTTTTCAATAAACATTCAGCCAAGAAGGAGCCATTACAATGGCTGATTCCACGATCGACAGTGATTTGATTATCCTGGATAACCACTGGCCGGGACAGGCGAATCTGCAGCACACGGCGGTAGACATCACCGACGCTGTGTCGCACCACAACCTGTCCGCGACCCCTGGTTTCCGGTACGGTGCGAAAGCGCTGTACTACAATGTCGGGACGGCCGGACAGCCAGGGTACGCCACTCTGACGTATCTGGAGTTCGGTGCCGTCGGAAGCACATCCGCCGCAAAAGACGTGTGCATGAACGACAGCGGAACGGAGTGGTTCTCGGTGACGAACGACCCCGACAACCCAGTCGTAACACCCACCGGCATGTGCGCTGTCGGCCTGAGTCTGATGACAGCCACATACTGGGGCTGGTTCTGGACGGACGGCATTTGCCCCGAGGACTTGGTCTCAGGCCTCGCCGGCAATTACCGGACGACTGGTGCTCTGGTAGCCGGGACGATTGCCGCAGGCGATACCGTCGATGAGGACTACAACGGTTTCGATGTCCAAGCGGCTACGACTGGTTCCTGCGGATTCTCTCTTGCAGCAGACCCGTAGGCCGTGAAGTCCTCTTTTTGTCCCCTGCGGTATGCGTTGTACCGTGGGGTTTTCGATAATCACGTAGGTAACAAGGAGCCATTACTATGGCTGAATCTACAATCGACAGTGATCTCATCATTCTGGACAACCACTGGCCGGGAGAGGCGAATCTGCAACACACAGCGGTAGACATTACCGACGCGGTGTCTGCACACAACCTGTCCGCGACCGCTGGTTTCCAGTACGGTGCGAAAGCACTGTACTACAATGTCGGGACCGCCGGTCAGCCCGGCTACGCCACGTTGACGTACCTGAAGGTCGGCACCATCAGTAGCACATCGGCCGCAAAGGATGTGATGGGGTGTGAAAGTGCGACCCTATGGTATACGATCACGAACGACCCGGACACGCAGCTCGTGGACCCGACCGGTTTTTGCGCCGTCGCTTTGAGTCTGATGACAGCCACATACTGGGGCTGGTTCTGGACGGACGGCATTTGCCCCGAGGACTTGGTCTCAGGTCTCGCCGGCAATTACCGGACGGACGGCAACGTGGCGGCCGGGACAATCGACGCAATCGATGTGGTCACGACCGACTACTTCGGTTTCGGCGTCCAGGCGGCTACGACCGGCATGTGCGGATTCGCCCTTGCGGCGGATGCGTAACGGCAATTTCGCCTTAAACGTCAAACGCGGGTCCACACCCGAGAAAGAAAGGTGAAATATGTCACGGTCAAAGGATACGCAATTCTTCAACACTGTCCTTCAGGCCGATTACGGCACGGTTCTCTTGAGTTCTGCCGGCATCGGTTCGATATACACGCCGTTGAAGTTCGTCGCCTGCGGGATCGCCCAACAGGTAAGCGGCCATGCGTTCGCAAGCGTCTTGCAGGTGAGCGCGATCTCGTCCGGCGTCGTCACAATCACAGACCCCCACGGTGCGGATAACGGTGGGGCCAAAGTCAGTTACATGCTCTTCGGCAATTAGGCCCACGAGTACAAGCGGTTTGTACAGGGCGGGCGGGTTTGCGCTCGCTCGCCCTGTTTCGTATGGACATTACGTGAAGGGAGTTTCTCATGGCTGACCTGTCCCTTGATTACGGAGAGATAGTCAATCTTGTCGAACTGTTCAAGGGCCAGACTGCGGCGACAGATGAGCAGCAGGCATGGGCTCTCGCGCGCGTGAACGAGGGGTTGCGGCGTTTCATACGCGGTCAATTCTACGACGAACGGGGCCTGGTCAATACTCATGCCTTCAGCTTCCTCCGTCCCGAAGCGACTATCAAGCTCTGGCCCACGACCGCAAGCACAGCCGATGGTGCGCCCGCCAAGGATAATGGGACAAGCACCGTCACGGCTGACGACGCCATGTTCTACGATTCGATGATCGGCGCGTCTGTCGTGTTCACCGCAACCAGCAAAAGTTACGTCATCGAATCCGTTACTTCCACTCTCATCGCCGTTGTCACTGGTGACGCTTCGGGTGAGGCCGATGAGGATGTGATTACGGTCACGTCCGCTGGCATAATCTACATGCCGGAGAACTTCGGCGGCTCGCTCATGGAGCCGTTTGTGTACGTCAATGACGATGAAACGCTGACTGATCTCTACGAGCGGTCCACTGAACGGATTGATTACCTCTACCGTGACAACACGGAGACCGGAACCCCTGAGTATTACGCCTTCCAGGGTGGTGCCGTATCGGCCGATGCGATACAGACATGGCAGGCGAAGTTCCACCCGATAACCGACACGCTGCGGACATTGCGCTACCGATACCGGGTTCGCGTGCCCAGGGCGACCGATAACCCAAAACAATACCCACCGGGCGGCAGCGACTTCTGCGATGCGATTGTCGCGTGCTGCTTGGCGGCGGCCGAGGAAAAGAGCGGGGGCAAGCGTTCGGGCAGGCGGGAGGCGGCGGCCAATCGTGCGATGCTCGAAGCGGTGGCCCTGGATTTGGAGATGTACGGCGACGCCCCCCAAGAGCATGTTGAGTTTTCAGGCGATGATACGGGATAGCCATAATGCCCCAATACGTAGGAACACTACCTGAGTTTGAGGACCGCGAGCGCCGCAGCAAGGTGCTTGACCACGAGATAGGCAAGACCTTCTCGCGCGTGTACGTCCTGCCTTCCGACGCGCGCGACCTGATTCCCGTGCGAGGCGCGTTGCTGACCTTGCAGGATGACGACCCGCTTGCCGGTGACCTCGGCACTACCGGCGCATTCAAGGCTCGCGTCCTGAGCGCGACGCACGCTTACGACGACAGCGAGTACGTCGTGACGGTTCAGGCGATACTGCCCGTTGCGTATTCGTCCGAGACCGCTGATGCGGCGTATCAGGAAGTCCGCGGCAGCCGTGACGAAAGCGAGACCTCCGAACGCAAGATTGCCATCGAAGTTGGGCTGAGTACAGACGGGACGGGGAATCCCTCAAGAGGCACGATCTATCCGGCGGATGTGGGGATTACGAAAGAGGAGTTGTTCGGCAGGCACGTTACCAAGATAGACGTTGATCGTGAAACGGTTCCGGGCTTATACCTGATTCGCACGACGTATGAAGCGTTCATCGCGTATACGACTGTCGATGAGGATGCCTACCAGCTTATCAAGGGGACGCACAATCCATACGAAAATCCGACCGAGCGCGGCATTGTAGAGCTTGGCATAAGCGAGAGCGTGGGTGCCGGGCCATCCTACGGGACAGTCTTTCCCGGCGACGCCGGGGGTACTGACGTCGGTCTGTTCGGCAGGCATGTGGCTGAGATCACCGAGGATGTCGAGACAATACCCGGCATCGTCCTCATTCGCACGACCTACAAGGCCCCACTGAACTTCACAACTCTGACCACCGCCAAGTACCAGGAGGTCAGAGGCAGTCGCACTGAGCAGGAGTCTTTCGAGCAGCGGTCGATTCTCAAGATCGGCATCAGTAGCCTCAATGTGGACAATGGAAGTTACGATGGTCCTGTCAAGGGCGATCAGTTTACTGGTGACAGCGGGCTGTTTGGTCGGCGATGCAAGGACATTCAGGTTGACCGCGAGACCTATCCGGGCCTGTTCCTCATTCGCGCGACGTATGTGAACTTCCTGAACTTCACGACGATCAACGCCGATGCGTTTCAGGAGATCAAGGGCAGCCGTGACGAGCATGATAGCCCGACGCGGAGGCGGGCGATCATTCAGGGCATAACCGCCGATGGAACCGGCGGGCCGAGCAAGGGCGATTTCTTCACCGGCGACAGTGGGATACTCGGCAGGGTCTGCAACAACATCGTGGTCGACCGTGAGGCCGTTCCTGGGATTTACATGATTCGCGCGACGTACACGGCGTTCGTGGCCTACGCGGGCGAGACGGCGGGCCTGGTCGAGATTCGCGGCAACCGGGTGTTGCGCAGGAAGGCTGTTGCGAGGGCCGTGGGCTTGCGAGAGTTCATATCCGACACCGGCTCGGCCCAGAGTTATGCCGACGAGTTGTTCGGGACCAGGTGGCCGGACTCGTCCGGCAGCTATACGCCTCGGTGCTACGAGCCGGAGGTGATCGACCATCCCGAAGGCATCCCGGACATCTCGATGATCCGAGCGCACTATCGAAGTGCCAGGGCGACCGACCTGAGAAACGATGAGGCGCGACTGATTACGACAATCGCCTCCCGGCGCGAGAAGCGCCACACGCTCAAAGATGGGACGATCATTCATGGTCTCGTCCCAAAGACGCTGGGCCGCAATCGACGGCGTATCGTTCGTGGGAGCGAGACCGTTCTGGTTCCGTACCCCTCGTACATCATACAGGCGCAGATGGCGCGTATCAAAATCCCATACGCCGAGATATACGCCACGGTCGGCGGACTCAATAAGCACGGCTGGAAGAAACCGCGCGCGGCCCCAGCGCATCTGCTGTTCGTCGGCGCGAAGATCGTGGAAACGACCGAGGGGCGGTCTACCGTGGACTTCTATCTGGATGGGAACTTCGACGGTTTTCAGACCCTGACGACGATTCGTTCCGAAGCACGCCAACTCAGGCAGGAGCCCGTCGTCAATGCGGCCGGGAATGAGACCGGCACTCGGACGGTCGTTGTCTGGATGGCGCGCAAGGCATGGAAAGATGAGACTGACGAACTGCTCGATCAGGCGGACGTGACGCTCGATGGCAACGACTACCCGCTGGTCAACCTGGCGTTCATTCGCAAACTCAAGATTGTGGAGTAGGCTGCATGGCAAACGGATTGGAAACGCTTGTCAATGATATACTGCTCCGCGCCGAGGAAAGCAACCGGATAGAGGTCCCGGAGGAGATTGGTGCGGCTGAGGCTACGACCGAGGACCTGGCGCGAGCGATCAATGCTCTGATACGTCGGCAGCGCGAACTGGTTTCGCTGGACGTGCCTGAGTTCGTGGAAAACGTGGAGGCCGAGGGCGAGGCGCCACCGCACGGCATGACCAATCTGCCGCCGCTGGTGGATACCGAGTTCGAGGAGTCGCGTATTCTTGACGGCGTGGGGTCGTACACGAATCCCTTTGAGTTGTACTGCACGCTCGAAGGCACTAAAGAGGCGCAAGAAGACGAGTGGAAACGCGACAGTCCACCGGAGGGGACCGATGGCGTGACGTGTTGCCTGACAACGCGCGTGTTCTACGACCACGATATACCCAATCCCATAATCTATGGCTTCTGGCGGAAGTTCACGAAGGATAGTCTTGGCGGCACTGCCGAGATTTCCGAAGAGACACGATACATCATCGACGCCGCTGTGCCGTGTCTGGACCTGATTACGGACGACGAATATGCAACAATGGCAGGCTTAGGGAGCATACTCTAAATGGCGACAACTTTCGTACATCTCGGACAGGCAAGAGAGAACAGCACCAATGCGGTTTCCGTCTATTCTCCGGGCGCGAGTACCCAGGCGCTGGTTCGCAACATCACGATCTGCAATCAGACGGGGACCGCGCGGACGTTCAGACTGTTCCTCGACAATGACGGCACGACCTACACTGAGGCGACGGCGCTGTACTACGACGCGCCGATCACTGCCAACGAGACGCTGAGCATCGACACGTTCCTCACGATGGATAACGCATCGGGCAATCTGGCGTATCGCAGTTCGTTCGCCAACGCGCTGACGATCACCGTATCCGGGCTGGAGGTCACGTAATGCCCAACACTCCGTCAAGTGATGGCATTCTGCGCCGCGGTACGGGTCGGTACGGGTTCTTCACGAATCTCGATGTCGATAACCTGAACTTCAACGGGAATGTCATTTCCAGCGCAACGGGGACGGTTTCGTTTGACGATGATGATATTACGACAGGAGGGCGTATTATTGCAACTGGTGCAGGAGAAACGGGGAAATTGTTGACGGGACTGGCGGGGGTTACAGTAGTTTCTTATACCGGTGACAGTCTTGATATAAGGGCTGGAGAAGGAAACACATCTGCACAAAATGTCCTGAGAGTGACCAGTGCAGGCAATTTTGATTTCTATGATGGTAATATCACGACTACAGGAACATTAACGTCTAACACAATTCATATCATAGGTTCAACATTCCCGAGTATAGATTATACAAGAGGCGGTGTGACACGGGGACAGACGGGAATTAGTGGTGGAGATTTTGTATTTGATGCTATAACCAATGACTTTGTCGTGACACTTAACAACGTACTAAAACTAACAGTCAGTAGTACAGCAGTAACGTCAACTGGCGAAATCATCAATCCCAAAGCGAAGATGACTTTAATAGGTGGTTACGCAGTCCTACTCACCAATAAAACAGGCTCAAATACCGTGGCCGGGCAAATAGTGAAGGCTTCAACGACGACAGATGATGCCTTTATTTTGGTGGGGGTTAATGGCACTAACCCAATAGGAATAGTTTTGGAGACTGGGGTTAGTGATGGTTCGGAAGCTTGGATTGTTGTTTCTGGTATTGCAGATGTTCTTGTTGACGCTGGGGGTTGTGCTAGAGGGGATAGATTAATCACAGGGGCGATAGGAGGATTTGCAACAGTAAATAATGCCCCGGCGGTTGCGGTTCACTTCCAAGAGATAGGGCATTGTATAGAAACAAGAGCAGGAGCCGGATTGGCCCGATGTATTTCACACTTTAATTAGGAACCATCTCATGGCGACAATCAAACTGACACAATACTTCACTCTGACCATCGGGGGGTGAAGCCAAAGAGGCCGGTAGTCTGACAGTCCCAAAAGAGATCACAGTGGATGGGTTGATCTTTGAGGTCCGCACAACGGTCGCTACAGAATATATTGACGAAATACTCTGGACGGCTGGAAAC
>SDBT01012769.1_pt1 | contig 13484 bp, 24 predicted proteins | sample 2277101 | NCBI WGS metagenome assembly SDBT01 (sample SAMN10404973, study PRJNA504765) | marine sediment metagenome | isolation source: marine sediment core GS10_PC15, 103 cmbsf | place: Arctic Ocean: Southern Knipovich Ridge | collected 2010
CAAAATCGAATGGATAGAATCTATCGTCGAACAGTGCAAGGCGGCGGGCGTGAGGTGTTATGTGAAGCAGATGAATTTGAACGGTAAAGTTGTCAAAGACATAAAACAATTCCCAAAGCAGTTACAGGTGAGGCAAACAATTTAACCCCCCAGAAAGGACTGAATGATGGGAATTAAATATCGAGTTTACATAGGCATAGAGGGTCAAGATGATAGCAAAATCGATACTCCAGAAGATGATTGTTGGAACGAAGGCGAAGTGGGCCTTGCCACATTCGATACTCTTGACGATGCTGAGGCATTTGTAGGAACTTGCCAGCAATTAAAAGGTTAACCCCCCAACCCCAGAAAGGACTGAATGAATGAAATGTTCAGACACAACAGAAACGGTACAAGCAAAACGTGATTTTGTATTATGCCAGACCAAAGAAGCGGAGGCCCATGGCCACGTAACACTCCGTAATTGTGGTGAAATTCGCACCGGCACGATACCTGTATGGATAGCATATCGTTGTCTGTATTGTGGAGAATATTTTAATCAAAGGGGAGCCGAGGAACATTTTGGAATAACGCGAAAAGAGTTTTTCGAGCAAGCTCTGAAAGCCTAACATGACCCTGAAAGGAAGTGAATGATGGTGATAACTAACCGAGAGAAAAACCAGAGAAGATTTGAAATCGACATCCGTCATAAGCATTGTGGCTATTGCGGGACAATGCTTTTGGATGGTGAAGGAGTTGGGGATTTTACAGTGGAGCCTGTGGAGGTTGCCTGTAACGAGGCCCACCTGAAAAAATACAAAGTTGCCCTGAAAGCCTAACATGACCCTACTCATAGCAGACATAATATACTGGCTGTATCGGGAACTCGAATACTTTACGATGTGTGTGGAGAGGAGAGAATTATGACAGCCGAAGACCAGGCGAGAACGGAGCAAAGAAGAATCCACGAAGAAGCCCTTGTCCGCAGACATGCTTTCTGGTGCAAATCCCGAATAGGCGAAGAATGCACCTGCCATGAAGAAAGAAAGCTGGCCCCGAGAAAACCTAAAAAGAAATTCGACCCAAACGATCCTGACTACAAAATGAATTTAGGAAGCACGGATGCTAATCAAACCAAGCCTTAAACACTTTACAGTGGATGGAACAGAGCTTGCGGCGGCCCGGGACAGAATGGGCCTGACTCAAACAGAATTTGGAAAACTATGCGAATGGACCCCGCAGCGCCAATGCTTTCTCGAAAAACCCGGCGAGCACCAAATCACACCTGAAACAGCAAATAAAATCATAGGAGCTGTAAGTGGAAGTTGATAAGATAATCCAATGCAACGTACTCGAAGGAATCCCCTTGCCAGACAAATCTGTGCATTGCGTGGTGTGCTCTCCTCCCTACTGGTCCTTACGTGATTATGGTGTGGCCGGCCAGTTGGGCCTTGAAAAGACTCCCGAAGAATATATCGAGCGAATGGTAGGGGTTTTCAGGCACGTCTGGCGGGTACTCAGGGACGATGGCACCTGCTGGATGAATATAGGGGATAGCTATTGGAATGGCGGAGCCGAAAAACGAGATGGCGGGAACGGGTTTGTTGATGGAGGCAAAAAGAAATTAGAAGCAAACAAAGGCGCAAGATTGTCAGCGAAATGTTCTGCAGACCTCAAACCCAAAGACCTCTGCATGATGCCTGCCCGTTTAGCCATAGCGTTGCAGGCGGCGGGCTGGTATCTCAGGAGTGATATAATCTGGGCGAAGCCGAACCCGATGCCTGAATCAGTAACAGACCGGCCCACCAAGAGCCATGAGCACCTATTCCTATTGACAAAGAAGCCGAAGTATTTCTATGACAGCGAGGCAATTCGGGAACCTTCCGAATATCCTGATGACGACCGCAAGGGCCGTGTTGGTATGTATAACCGACAGCCGGACGGCCAAATGAATTATGTCCGTGAAGGGACCGCACAATATCCCACTCGCAACAAGCGCGACGTATGGACTATCCCGACCCAATCCTTCCCAGAGGCCCATTTTGCTACTTTCCCTGAAAAGCTGGTTGAGCCCTGCATCAAGGCCGGAACCTCTGAAAAAGGCTGCTGTCCTGAGTGTGGTAGTCCGTGGGTGAGGGTGGTGGAGAAATCAGGCGGGACAACCGGCGAATCTTGGCATGACCACAAAAACGATATCGGCGCAGGCTTTGCGCAGACAAAAGACGGAGTTCCATTGTCAACAGCAAAGACCCGCAAAGAAAAAGAAAACCCGTACAAGGTCGAAACAATAGGCTGGAAGCCCACCTGCGAACACTTTGACGATATGACTTTCCCCGATATTCGCAAGAACCAGAAAGTCGTACCATCATTATCTGCCATCCCCTGCACAGTATATGACCCCTTTGGCGGGGCGATGACGACCTGCTTAGTAGCCTACAAGCTGAACCGGCACTACATAGCAACCGAACTCAACCAAGAGTATATTGAGATGGGCCGCAAGCGGTTGGAGGCTGAAAAAGACAAATTCAGCCTATTCGAGTAACTTCGGAATTAAACCCCACAAGTTTATTGCAATTCACCCCATAACCCTAATACAATAATACATATCCGAGCACAGTGTTAAACAGAAGCCGAGTTGAATGTGGAACGGCAGACTAACATGGTCAGAACAAGTGAAGGCACGAGACGGTTGGGTCTGCACGGTTCGCCACTGTGGAGAATTTCGCAAAGCCCTACTGAACGCCCACCACATATTCTCTCGATACAGATACCCCGAAAAAGCCGATGATATAAACAACGGAAGGACTCTATGTTTATGGCATCACAGCAGAAAGCACACGGGCCGGGCACGGTTGATGATATTGGAAAGACTGGCAAGAATCGTCTGGCCCAAGCGAAACGGCCGCTTAATAGCAAGTTAAAAAGCACACGGCTGAAGTTCAACTGCGGTGAGCCAAGTCCGCCAGTAGATCACCGGAATTAGAATAACTGAGGCGAGTTAAAATGGCTAAGAAGAAAACAAAATCCACCTCTAAGACTAAGCAGCCGTTATCGAACGGTAAAAACAAAGGGCAATTCGCCGAGGGCAACAAAGCAGCCAAAGGCCACAAATCCCCGCAAGCAACAATGCAAAAAGACTTTAGCAGGTGGTTCAAAGAGGCAGTTACGAAAGCTGATATCTTGGCCGCCAAAAACAAACTTATGGTGCAAGTGAGAAAAGGCAATGTTAAGGCAATTAAAGAGTTTCTGGATAGATGTATGGGCAAGGCTCCGCAGTCTGTGAATCTTGGCGGCCATGTAGATTTAACATTAACAGGGTTATTGGAATTGATTGATGGTAGCACTAAAGGAAAACTGCCTGACGAAGCAGAGGGTCAAGACGCTGGGGAATAGATTCTGGCGGCTCAATCATCTGTACTACATTATGACCGAACAGGGCGAGAAAGTTCTGTTTGTTATGAACGCAGTGCAGCGGATTCTCTACTTTGCTTTGTGGTGGCTGAATATCATACCTAAGAGCCGGCAGCACGGCATTACTACATTCATTGCGATATTCATGTTAGATGCTTGCTTGTTTAACTCAAATGTGAGGGCGGGAATCATAGCTCATAAGCTCGTGGATGCTAAGAAGATATTCCGCGACAAGATAAAGTATGCCTACGATCATCTACCGGAGGACTTGCAAGAAGCCCTTCCACTCACTAAAGACGACGCTTGCGAATTGATGTTCTCAAACAACAGCGGCATATATGTTGGTACTTCGATGCGTTCGGGGACACTTCAATATCTTCATGTTTCAGAGTATGGCTGGATTTGCACCCACGCGGTCCAGAAGGCGGCGGAGATTAAAGCTGGTGCGATGGAAACCATTCACGAAGAAGGCATGATATTTATTGAATCAACTTATGAGGGGCCAAACGGTGATTTCCCCGAAATGTGTGATGTGGCTGAGCAGACACGACAGTTGGGAAAAGAATTAGGCCCGATGGATTACAAAATACATTTCTTCCCTTGGCACGAGAAAACAAGCAACGTAACCGATCCAAAGTATGTGGAGGTATCAGCCAAAGATCACGCTTACTATGATAAATTAGAGAATGTGTTCAAAAAGAAATTCCCGCCAGAGCAGAGAGCTTGGCATGTAGCCAAGAAGAAAACATTAAAACACCTGATGTTCGGCCAACACCCATCCACGCTTGAAGAGGCCAAGATCGCTGCCATCGAAGGCGCTTTTTACGCCATTGAAATAGCCCAAATGCGAGAGGATGGAAGAATATGCCGAGTGCCCCACCTTGACGCCCTTCCGGTGCATACGGTATGTGATTTAGGTATGGGTGAGCGGATGCCGTGGATATTTTTTCAAGTGATAGGCTTGGAGGTCCACATAGTCAACTGTTTCAATCTCTCCAAGAAAGAAGATATTCGGGGCGGGGCCGCATTTTATAAGCGAATGTTAGACACCAAGAGAGAACAGTTTGGCTACAGCTATGGCAAATACTTCTGCCCGTTCGACATAAACAAAGGTGAGATAGGCTCGGGCCAGATAGTTTATGATACTTTCAAGCAGCACGGCATAACTTTTCACAAACTCGACCGCGAGACAAACGTGCATGATGGTATACAGCGGATGCGGAATTGGTTCCCGACATACTACATTGATTCCAAGAACTGCCAAGAACTCATTACAGCATGGTCCTGTTATCATCAAGTATGGATAGAAAACCTCGGCAGATATGATGCCAATCCCGCGCCTGACCAATATTCCCACTATGCTGATGCGGGCCGGTATCTATCAGAAGTCATCGACAAGAAACTATACATCATGGATGATAGTCGAGCAAATATGCAGACCAGTTCTTTAGTGGAGTACAGTAGTCTTGGATAGTGAAGTCTTAAACGAATTAACAGACTGCAAGGCCATTAAGGGGCCGCGTGGTAAAGTCGAGACTTGCCATTGGTGGTACGAAATACGAGGTATATGCCGAAGGCCCGCGAACATAGATTGCCCTGAAGGTGTAAAGCGGCCTCAGCAGGAAGTAGCTTATTTTTAGGAGCATAACATGATACTATTCACAAACGACAGCATATTCAGGCGGTTCAAACCTCCTCAAGCGAAATCAGTTAAGCCTCCGGCGTTACCAGCAGCGGCCACGCCCCCATCCGAGATTATCAGCCAAGCTGCTCAAGTAGGTGAGACTGAGGGCCGCAGGTTACGCAAGAGGACTGGCAGGCGTTCCACGAGGCTCACAAGCCCCGGATTGGCTAATATCCCCGCCCAGACAGCACAGGCAGGGCTATTGACGAAATTAGGCGGTGCGTAATGGCTACAGAGATAGCAGAAAAGACCCGGGCCGAACGGATAATCAGGCGGTTCGACAAGCTCAAGGACGACAGGGGCACATTAGACTCTCACTTGCAGGAAGTCGCCGAGCGGGTTATTCCCCGCAAGAGCTACGTTACCACCAAGAGGACAGAGGGTTCAAAGACAATAACCTTCAATACCGAGCTATTTGACGCCACCGCTGTTTTCGCTAATCAGGACATGGCGGCGGGCCTCATCTCACATTTGATGCCGCCAAACAGCCGTTGGTTTGCATTAAAGGCCAAAGACCCCGAACTAAACAAAATCCCGGCAGTCAAAGAATCGTTGGCAAAGATAACGACCTTGCTGCACGAAGAGTTTGCTATCTCTAATTTCTATAATATCATGTATCAGGTAATGATCGACCTTGGCTGGGCCGGTCAAGCGTGCGTAGAGCCTAAAGAGGGCAAAAAGACCACACTATCGTTCAGAACGTATCATATCAGCGAATTTTACATAGTTAAAGACTCAGATGGAAACATTGATACGGTTTACTATAAATTCAAATATACAGCCCGCCAAGCAAAGCAGGAGTGGGGCATTGAGAATTTAGGTAAATGCGTATTGGATGCCCTCAATAGCACCAAGAAAGAAGATATTGACAAAGAGTTCGAGTTCATTGAGGAATTAGCCCCCCGTGAAGATTTCGACAGTTTCCCCGCCGTTGCGGACCGCAGGCCAATATCTTCTACGACTGTAGGAGTCAAAGACAAAAACACCGTCGATGAAGATGGTTTCTATGAAATGCCGAAGCTGACCCCAAGATGGTATGTGAACTCAAATGAGACAAACGGCAGAAGTCAGGCAATGTTTGGCTTGCCGTGGATCAAGCTGATAAACCAGATAGTCAAGAACTGGAATCAAGCGGTAGAGATGAATCTAAGGCCGGTTACGTTGGTGCCCGACGATGGCTTCATCGGCAATGTCTACTCAAAGCCCGGTGCACTTTGGAAGTATCGGGCAACTTACGCGAACAGTGCTAACGCCATCCGCCAGTTCCCGGCACAAGGGAACACAAAAGACGCAAAGGAAATGATTGATTGGGTTGAGACTAATATCAAGAAAGCGTTCTTTAACGACCTGTTCGTGATGTTAGCACAGTTGACCGGCACTCAGACCGCCTTTGAAATATCAGAGAGGATACAGGAGAAGCATTCGAGAATCGTAGCTCCTATCGGTAGGGTCCAAACAGAGTTGCTTAATGGTACTGTTACGCGATCCATAGGGATTTTGGGCCGGGCTGGTAAGTTAGATAAAATCCTTGCACCTGAGTTATTAGACCAAGGCTACGAAATACAGTATGTAAGCAAGTTAGCGTTGGCCTTGCGGATAATCGAAGTACGAAGTATTGAGGCCACATTTAACATTGTAGATAGGATAGGCGAACGTAATCCACAAGTATATGACGTTTTTGATGATGATGAAATTGCTCGCGGCACAGCAGATAGATTCGCTATGCCGCCTGATATGGTACGAAGCCCCGAAGGTGTAGACGAGATACGAGAGCAACGGGCCGCTGATTTAGCAGATGAAAAGGCCGCCGAGTTAGCTGCCGGGGCCGCCGATGCAGTGCCAAAACTATCAGGAAAAGTTGAGGAAGGAAGCCCATTAGCAGCTATGGCGGAGGCAGTAGGATGATAATATTTGGCTTACACATAACGAAAGCAGCCAGACACGAAAAAGAGCGGGCGCGTCTTGCCTCTCAACATAAGAAAGAAAGCAAGCTCTGGGATAAGATAGTCGGCAAGTTGTTATGGGAAAACTTCAATTTAAGGAAGGCATTGCGATAATGGAACAATGTGGAGATTGTAAAGGCTGTGGGTTTTGGGAACTTCTCGAAGATGAGGTTATCCTTGCACAGAACAATGGCATTGAGCGGGGCCGGTGCCACAAAGACGCACCGAGAGCTACACCTGTTGTCATGCCGACCCTCACACCACTCAAACAGGTAGTGCCCCAGATGTTAGAGATGACGCTATGGCCAATAACAATGGCTAATATGTGGTGCGGGCAGTTTGTGAAAGCGGAAGTTGAGGCTGCGGTATGATAGACGAAGTAAAAAAACAGCTAATTCTTGACTACCAAGAGACTTTCTTGTCTGAGGCTGGCAAGCGAGTATATGACCACTTGGCAAATGTCAATTTCTACAATGCTCAATTTGGTCAGATGATGGCTCTCAGTTCTCAGCAGGTAGCCTTTGAACTTGGAAAACGTGAAGCATTTATAAGTATAAGGGATATGTTGAACGCCAACCCAGACCAAGAGTTGCAGGAGAGTGCAGATGAGTGAAGACGGAAAAACATTAGTCCTCCACATAACCACAACCTTCGGCAAACATTACACCTGCCGGACAGTTGAGGAATTAGAGACTTGGATAGACAATTTCAAGGCCGAAAAGAAGCTCAAGCGGGACGAGGATGTAGGCATACAAATTGGCTTCGGCAGAATGACGGAAGCGGAATACGCCCAAATACCGGCGTGTAAATATTTTATTAAACCTAAATAAAGGAGTTGATTATGGACGGAACCGAGAATCCTGTAATTGATGCGGGGCAGTTCTTAGGTGAAGATGGGGCTCTTGCAGAGAATTGGCTGGAACAGGCGTATGGTGCAGAGGACCCGATGCGCACTAATCCAACACTGAAGAACACCAAAGGCGTCAGGTCTATGGCTTCGCAGTTGGTAAATGCTGAAAAGCAGATAGGCCAGTTCAGCGGGGGCAGGGAGTTCGCGATACTGCCGAACGAGCAGTCGGATGAAAACGAGATAAATGAATTTCACACAAAGCTCGGCAGGCCCGTAACGGCGGCGGAGTATAAACTCAGCGAGATGCAACTACCAGAAGGCTTGCCGAGAGATGACAAGCTTGCTGCGCACATGGGAGATGTTTTGCACAAAGCAGGCGCTTCCTCGAAAGTTGCTCTTGCCGTCCACAACGGTTATGCAGAGTACATCAAGACCACCCTTGAGGCACAGGCCACACAGGACAAACTTGACGACGCAGAGGCCAACAAATCGCTAAGGGCCAAGCTCGGTGCAGCCTACGATAAGACAATGCGGGATATCGGGGTGATGGTAAACGCTTTCGGTGCTGCTATCGACCCCACCGAGACGGCCAATCTGCTGACAGAGCTTCCGAACGATTCCTTCGCTGCGCAACTACTTGGCAAGATCGCCGAGAAATTCAGTGAAGGCGGCTTGAGTCAGGCTGCAGTTGATGCTACGGGCGAAATAACCCCTGCCGATGCAATGACCGAATATAACAAACTAACCAAAGACCCGTATTACATGACAGCCTCTCCCGAGGGCAAGCCAAGGAACCAAGCATACCATGATGAGCTTAATAAAAAAGGCTCAAGGCTAATCAGTATAGCTAAGAACAAAGGGGATTCGAAGTGAGCGAAGTTGATAAAGCCATAAGGAAAATGGAAGGAACAACAGACCCTGTTGAGAAGGCGCACATCAAAGCCGAGATCGACCAAATGCCAATATCTTCAGGGGATTTAGAACAGGCCCAACAAAGGGAGGCCGACAGGCTTATCCAGCATAAGAAAACATTTAACGAAGCAAGGAATAGATAGTCCGAGTAGCCCGTAAGGGTTCGGTGACTGACTTGACAGTTAGTGAGTAATCAAGTACAATGCTGTTTATGAAAAAGCAATGTAATATATGTAAAGTATTCAAGCCGGTAGATAAGTTTTATCGGGACAAAACTGGCAAATATGGCGTAGGCTATAGGTGTAAAGTGTGCGACAAAAGCTATATTAGAATGGTTCGCAAAAGACCAGGCCAAGCAAAAAGGCGCAAGGAAATATCAGCAATTTGGCGCAAAACTGAAAAAGCGAGAAAATACCGAAGGGCCTATGAAAACCAAAGGTATCGTACGGATTTGGCGTTTCGGCTTTCACGAATAATGGGGACTGCTATTCGGGAGAGTTTGCAAGGCAAAAAAGCAGGCAGAAAATGGTTAAGTTTAATTGGCTATACTATTGGCGACTTAAAATGCCACATTGAAAAGCAGTTTAAGCTTGGGATGACGTGGGAAAATTACGGCCTTTGGCATATAGACCATATCGTTCCAGTGTCGGCATTTGATTTTACAGAGTCAAATGATATTGGTTTCAAAATGTGCTGGAAATTGGAAAATCTACAGCCCTTATGGGCTATGGAGAATTTTATGAAAAGTAACAAAGTCTTAGGTAGCTCGCTTTGCGAGTCTAAGCGGACCGGCTGAAAGTAGTCCACTGACCGAGTGAATAACGGTAGGTGGAAGTCCGTAAGGGTAGCTTCTCCGATAAATATTAACTTATTTTAAGGAGAAGCTTATGAGCTTCGAAATACTAGTAAGTTCTATTGAGGCATACGACGCAAATATACTGCTGTTGTCTCAACAGAAAATGAGTCGTTTGCGGCCAACCTGTGTAGAACAATCAGTTGTAGGCCGCACTTTCTACGGCGAACGCATTGGCGCAACTGCCGGTCAGGATATAGAAGAGAGACACGGCGACACGCCCCTTATCTCAACCCCGCATTCGAGACGGCGAGGTTCTATGGTCGATTGGGATTGGGGCGACCTTATCGATGAGATGGACGAACTCAAATTGCTCATCGATCCCGAAAGCACCTATGTCGTCAACGCTATTGCCGCAGCAAACCGCAGAATAGACCAGCATATCTACGATGCCCTTGGAGGCACTGCCGCTGCGGGTCAATCGGGTGGTACTACGATTAACAACTATGATGCGGGTGAGTGTCGCTTAATCGAGAGTGATGGAACGGTTGTAACTGCTGGGAGTAACCATTCTGCGGCTACGGCGACGGCCTTGACAATTCCCAAGCTCCTGACATGCTCACAACTACTCGATGAGGGCGATATTGACCCCGAACGTCAAAGGCATTTCCTTTACAACCCGTTTAACAAACATCAGCTTTTGAATCTCACTGAGGTCAAGAGCGTTGATTACAATTCTGTCAAGGCGTTAGTCCAGGGCCAAATTGATACCTTCATGGGCTTTAAGTTCAAGTGGCTGCAAAACTTCCAAGACGCGACTAAAGGCCATTTGCGCGATAGTGAAGCCGAAACAGCCGATGAAGCCGTGGAGTGCTACGCATGGGCGCAAGGCGCTATCAAATTGGGCGTCGGCAAGGACATCTCTACTGATGTAAGTATTCGCAAGGACAAAAGAATGTCCGTGCAAGTGTACGTGAGGCACAGTTTTGGAGCTGTTCGGGTCGAAGGCCCGGCGGTGGTCGAGATTTCGTTGAAGAAAAAGTAATTCTTAGCCTGAAGGGTTAAGTAAAACCTTAATTTAGGAGATTTATTATGAGTGGAGCTCAACCACAGAATCACCCAAACGCCTTGGCAGGTCAGTTGCATATAAGTGCACTTGATACCACGCGATTTGGAGTCTACAGTACAGGAACGGTAAAAAAGCATATGCTGGGTACTCGTTATCGCATCGGCGATAGGGTTTACAAATATGGCAGAGGTGGTGCCGCTATAGTACCACGTTATGGCGCTAAGAATTTTGGAGCATACAACAATATCACCGGAGGCGTTGTAACCGCGAGGTCTATTGGCGATACGTGGATTGATTTACTTCTTGACTCAACTACCGGCGCGGCGGGGTGGTTTGGCACCAAAAACAACATGGTTGGTGGCATGGTTGTTATGGCAACGGGCGACCCTGAAATGATGCGGCATATCACCGGCCACGAAAAAGGTGCAAATGCCGCCACGATTAAGGTCTATCTTGACGGTCCGTTGGTACGAGCAACGGACGCGGCACAGATGTGCGAAGTAATTCAGAACCCGTACTATAATTTACGCCAAACCAACAACAATTTTACTTCGGTTATGGGCGTACCTACAGCGAAAGTAGCATCTGGCTCTTATGGTTGGATGCAGACTTGGGGGGGGTGCTGGATTGTACCGGCGCTTCCTGTTGCCGATACGGCACAATGGCGCGAGGTCTATTTTGGTGGCGATGGTTCAATTATGGGTTCTGAAGATGCTACGGCTGAAACCGGCCTCCAGAGGGCGGGGTTTGTTATTGATAACACATCAGCTGGTGGTGGGGCAGACAACCCTCCGTTCATCTTCCTTCAGATAAGTCCGTTCTAAAAATTAGTTAATAGGGTAGGGGCGGATATTGATTCCTTTCCGTCCCTGCCCGCCTTTTGAAGAAGGAAAAATGGATAAAGCAATGAAAGAGGCTGTGAAACGCGGCGACGAGGAACTTATCCCCGTGAGCGTTTCTGATAGTGATTTGAGAGACGAGATGAATGCCCGGTCCTGTAAAGCTGGGCTGACAAACCGGCAGGGCGAATGTTGCAAGGGTACGGGTAAAATATTCGCTACTGTAGGTTATGGTGAACAAAAACTTAACCTTTGGCCTCGTAATGAGGCCGGAAACTTAATTTAGGAGAATAATTATGGCAGCTACAACAGACCAAGCATTTTGGGGTTTCTTGTGGTGGATTAAGAACAACCCTTATTTATCTATCGAGGCTATGACCGAGGATGATTTAGATGCTCTGGCGTTAGCCTTTACAACAGTAAACGCGACTTTGTGCACGTTTTCCACTGCTGACCCCGGCTCGTACGGTACTTTAGAGATTCCCCAAAAAGGCGGATTGACGGATACTAACGGTCTTACATTAGTCCAGACCGCAGCGATATGTGAGCAATCACATTATCCCAAAACCCACTATTCGGGAGGATAACTATGCCGTTGACTATACCGAACCATATTGAGTTTACGGTTCATAAGGCCGACCAAGTTCTGTTTAACACCCGGACGAACGGGGATACGCTGGTAGTAAACCACATGGTATTAGACCGAGACGAAGCAACAACTACAGCGTGGCTGACAAATTCCCCGAACAAATTGAAGATTGAAATAACAGAACTGAATGAGCCACTCGATCCAGAAGATTAAAAATTAAGGAGAATTATTATGCCGATAGACAAAATTGCCACGGTAACATTAGTTCCAAGTCTCCCATCCGATTCAGTTATATCGGCCCTGACTGCATATGAGGCAGACGCTTCGACCGCAGTTGAGGTCATAGCGGCTCCGGGTGCGGGCAAGGCCATTTTTCTTCTTGAGGCGATCATAACCTGCAACGATGACGATGCGGCCCCTCTCCTTCAAGATGAAGATGATAATTATTTGTTCGGTCCGTTCTATGCAATGGCGGCAGGCCCACTCTTTATCCATAAAAGATGGGAACAGCCACGGATACTGAAAGTGGTTACGAATAAGGCTTTGGAAATCAAGGCTGGCGGTGCCGGGAGCATATCCCTCTATATTGAGTATGCCGTTGGTTCTGCATCGTAAGGAGATATTATGCCTTCAGAAACGGAAATCTGCAATATGGCGCTGATGAAGTGCGGTGCGAAGCCGTTAATAAGTTCCTTGACCGAGGATACCGACAATGCCCGGATATGCAATCTGTTCTATAAGGCCGTCAGGGACGCGGTATTAAGGAGTCATCCGTGGAACTGCGCTTTACACAGAACCACCATAACGGCACTATCTGAGGCCCCTGATTCGGACTGGGATAATCAATACCAGCTACCGACTAACCCTTACTGCCTGCGGCTGCTACAGGTAGGAGCGTTTGCGAGTCAGCCTATCAGGTGGACGATAGAAGGCCGCAGGCTCTTAACCAACGAGGACAGCCCCCCGATCGTTTATGTCAAGCGGATAACCGACACCAATGAGTTCGATTCGCTGTTGATTGACGCCCTTGTCCTGAAATTGGCGATTAAAATAGCGATGCCAGTCTCAACCGATGCGAGAATAGTTAAGGGCTTGATTGACGAACTTGAAAGTATTTCCCTGCCAGAAGCCCGGTCCATCGACGGTCAGGAGCAAAGCGTGCAACAGATACAGACGAGCACTTTCATTGATTCGAGGTTCTAATGGCAATAACAACAGAGGTGAATCGCACTGCCGAGCTGGTTACAGACGGTTCAGAGACAGACTTCGACTTTTCGATGCTCGTATATGACGAGTCGCATGTAGATGTCTATTTCAAGGCCACAGGCGGCTCATTCGCCCTGCTTACGCTCAATTCGGACTATGGCGTGATATTTACCGAGTACGGGGGCACAGTCTCGACCAGCGGCTTCACA
>SDBT01012770.1_pt1 | contig 13483 bp, 23 predicted proteins | sample 2277101 | NCBI WGS metagenome assembly SDBT01 (sample SAMN10404973, study PRJNA504765) | marine sediment metagenome | isolation source: marine sediment core GS10_PC15, 103 cmbsf | place: Arctic Ocean: Southern Knipovich Ridge | collected 2010
TGGATAAGTGGGATAGTAAAACTATATTGTTTAGATATTTTTACTGCCAAAACATATACTAATTTAACTGCTTTTTTAGAAAAAACTATCTCTTCTTTTTTTCTGCCCCATACCCATAAAATTAATTCATGTTCTATATCAGAATTAAATAATTTTTTTAAAGGAGTTTTAGGTTCATTTATAGTATCTATCAAAACTTCACTATGAGATACAACCAAAACATAATCAAATCTAGCTATATCTTCTGGGCTCTTTACCACCTCAGTCAAACATTGGATACCATAAGAATAATCTCTTATAGATTTATTTATAGGATTACCTATAAATATTAATCTTGTTTTTGCCGCTGTCATGTGTACATTTATTTTTATTATCTCAGCAATCCCTTCGCTTCTTATTCTAGATAATCTAGTCCAATCACTATGTTGTATTTCAGAAGCTTCGTCTATAATAACTAATCCCTCATTATTCAAAGGTAATTTACCCCAAGAGATTGCCCACTGTCTACCTATTTGTTGTAATCCACCCACTAATCCAGCAAATGAAGCATTGTCTGCAGATATAACCTCTCCCAATCCAAAATATCTAGCTAATTTTTCTGCTACAAAACCTTTACCACAACGTGTATCACCTATAATCATTATATCTAACCAACCTTTATCTATAGTTTCATTACCTAAATCAAAGCTTAATGCACTTTTAAAAGGTAAATCAACAGCTAAATGTAAATCAAATCTACTATAAATGTTCGTAATATTATGAGAATAGTATTTATATAATTTTTCTAAAAAATTAAATATATATTCAGATTTATTACCCTCAACACAAAATTCATTTAACTGTTTCCATTTATCAGTGGTCAATTTAAAACCATCTATATCTGATTTTAATTTTTTGGCTTTAACAAAAACCTGAGTAACAGTAGAATCTATAGGGTCAACTGTAGAATATCCATACATTTTATATGATTTATTAATATCTAAACCATAACCTATAAAATATGCTATATGAGCTCTAAGACTTTTAGTTTTTTCTTTACCTGTAATAGGAAATATAAAAATTCTTTCTATGTTAATCATTTCTAAAGTGTCTACAGTAAATTTACACCCACCTTTAGTGTTCAATCCAAAAACATCTACCAAAACAGATGGTAATTTTGTTATTGGAATATCTATTAGTTTTAAAATATTTTCATTTTTTATATCTATAGTTAAATATCCCTGATTTTTTGCAACTACACAGGACTCACAAGTGTCATTATCTTTTTTACTGTTTTTAAAACACTTTATGTTAAACTTAATTGGAACACAATAAGGAACTAGTCCTTTACCAGATATAACACACTCTATAACTATTTCCTTATTATAATAATCAACCCCAAATATGTCGTCAAATGAATTTATCACATTATACCATATCTTAAAAAAAATTCCCAGCAAAAGCAAATTAAATACCCTTACTGGGAATTTTAAGTTAAATTAAAATATTTTAATTTAGACTAAGTAGTGTCATAGGTTAGTCTTCTTCAAATAAATCTTCTATATCAAACTCTTCTTCCTTTTCTTCACTTTCCTCCTTCTTTTTATTTTTATCCTTTTTATCTTTTTTCTCTTCTTTCTCTTTTTTCTCTTCTTTCTCTTCATTAAACTCTTCAACAGCAGCTACAGTAGCTTTTCTCTTCTTTTTAGTGGTATTGTAATCATCCAGGTCAACGTCAAGTTCATGCTTATCAATAAGCTCCTCTAGCTCATCTTTATCCATTTCCATGATTTCGTCTTCATCTGGTATGTCTTCACTTTTCTCTTCCTTCACTTCCTCTTCACCAAGTTCTTCTATAGCAGCAACAACAGCTTTCCTCTTCTTCTTGGTAGTATTGTAATCATCCAGGTCAACATCAAGATCATGGTCATCAACAACTTCTTCCAGTTCATCTTTATCCATTTCCATGATTTCGTCTTCATCTGGTATGTCTTCACTTTTCTCTTCCTTCACTTCTTCCTCTTCCTTTTCTTCAACTGCCTCTTCAATTACATCATCCTCATCTGCTACACCTGTGACATAAATATTCTGGAATTCATCTTTAGTTCTTACTGTAATTTGAAAAAGCACATCTTTGTTCTTTTTTACAAATTTGGCCATAGCAATAGGAAGTTCATTTAAATCTTCAGAAATCTTCATACCTATGACCGAGCAATAACCTTTAAACCAACCTACGTTTATATCGGTTTCTAAAAGATTAAACTTAAGAATAGTTTGACCTTTACGGGCTTTAGGCTGTACTACAGAAAATCTTGATATACCTTGCAAGTTTGTTTTTTTACTTAATCCTACACTCATTTCTGTCAAATTTGCAAGATAATCACCATCTGGAACTTGTCCAGACGTTATCGGTTCTGCTGACTTCCAAACTTTAGACAATCTTTTTAGTTCTCTTGCTACATCTTTATTTACCTTCATTTTTATCATACTCCTTTCAGATCCAAAGTTAAATTAATAATAATAACAAAAACCAAATTTCACCTCCTCTTTAATTTATTATACTTACTGTATAAAATTATTATATAATATAAGAAAATACAAATATACCTTATTATAACCAACACAGAAAAAAAACACAGATATTATTGAAAATACTTTTTTATAGCAGCATAAGTTTTTTTCGGGTCTTTATAACTCATAAATATGTTTGGTAAACAACCTGTACTATCTCCTGCTTCAACAAACTCAGTCGGATTCACAGCAATTACTCTTATTGATTGATATTTTTTAGTTTTCTTATTCATAACATAATCACTATACATATATCCAATAATACCGACTCTCGGATTAACTACTTGTCTTGCGTTGTTTGATAAAGAAGTAGTAATTTTAGTTACTTTACCTTTTATAGTAACTAACTCATTAACTTTCGTATGTGAAGATAATAAAATACCATAATCCGTGTTAAACAAAATATCTAATCCTCTTCCAAACTCTTTAGAAAGCATATCCCATCCTTTTGCCCAACCTTCATCACTAACATGAGAAATATCTAACTTTTTACAAATATAAAAATTACACATATTGAATAAATTATCTACAGTATCTATAGCAATAGTTTTAAACTTGTGTTTACCTGCTGCAATTGTTTTTGCTACGTTTAAATACATCTGCCAACTTGTTATCCTACACTCAAAGATACTCAATGCTGCAGTATTAGATTCAGTAGATAAAAATAAGCAATCAGGAAAACCAGAAAACAAAGTACTTTTTCCTATTTTTGGTGGGCCAAATAATAACCACCTGATTTTATCCACTGTAACTACACCATCTGTTTTTCTTTTAGGTAATTTAATCATAATACTATACCTCCATTTATTTTGGTTTAACAAGATAATCTGGTTTCTCACCCAAAATACACATCCTATAATAATCACATCTACCATAAACATAACAGTATTTATAATTCTTATAAAAATCTTTTATATTTTTACACGCTTCCAAATCTTTTATAACACCAAAAACAGTGTTAAATATATTATTTTCTGATATAATAGGTTTTTCTATATACTCACTATAAAAAACTTGACTTACATCATCTACATCATAATACTTTTTTAATCTGTGTAAATAACCTGTTTTTGTTTCCTGTTTTTTCTGTCTAATAGAAGGTTTTTTTATAATATCATATAATATACCCGATACCTTAATTTTCCCGGATTTATTAGCAAAATGATAGTAGATATTAGTTTGTAAATCATTTTTTATAGCTTTTACTGCACTAACATCTATACTACGTTTTGTTTTCAATTCATGAATATAATATTTGTTTTTCACTTCAATCAAATTATCAAACTTTATTTTAAACCTATATCCTTGTTTTAAAGGTACAACAATAACCATTTCCTTTTCGATATGTTTTGTTTTACTGATTTTATCCTTATAATGTTTTAAATATCCTTTCAACATACCTTCCACAATAATTTGTATTTTAATTAATTCTTCTTCTTGAGTATAAGTCAAAGGATATTTAGACCTTAAAACCATTTTCATTGTTTTATATTCTTTGTTTATAATATCTAACCATCTCTTTTCTTTTTTAAATAATAATTCTACACCTTTATGAATTAGATTACCTATAAAAAAATTCAGATTAGGCATAATTATTTCATATCTTTCTATTCTACTATACCAAAAGGATCTTCTACAATCTAAAAAACAATCAATACTTGAAAAAGATAATTTTCTTTTCCTTTCCCCTACAATTTTATCTGTTATCATGATATTAGTTTACCTCCTTTTTTTATAAATTCATCTAATAAAATTTCTACCAATTTTTTCTTTTGTTTTAAGCATTTCAAAATTCTTACTTCTGGTGATTTATCTGTTAATATGTCTATGTACATAACTGACTTAAACAGCTTTTCACTACCTTTCCTTCTTATTCTTGCTTCAGATTGACTTCTGTTATCATAACTCCAAGTGTTACTATAATATATAGCATATCTACAAGAATGTAAATTTAAACTTTCAGCACCTTTCTTTTGAGTAGCTAATAAAATATTAGTTTTACCAAACTGGAATTTTTTGTAATTAACCATCAATTCATTGTCAGTCAAACCCCCCACAATAGTCGTACACCCTATATGCATTTTTTTTAACAATCTTTTAATTTTAAATAAAGAAAACCTAAAACTAAACCACACTATTATTTTATTTTTCTTATAATCTATTTCATCTAATAATTCCATTAAAACTTTATCTTTGTTTGTATCTATTACTTCCAAGTTATTATCGTTATCAGAAACATACCCATTACAAACTTGTAAACTTTTATTTATCAATGAAAATATATATTTTAACTCTAACTTAATTTTACCTAACTCTAATTCAAAATAATTTTCTAATTCATACAACAGTTTTTCCTGTTGTGTAGTCATAGGAACTTTAATCTGTTTATAAATCTTGTCAGGTAAATTCAAATCTTTATCTGAAATTACTATACAAAACTTTTTTATTTTTTTTATAATCTTTTTACTTGAGTATCTTCTAATAACTCTTTTAGGTCCTATCATCACAAAATACTGTCTTAAAAACCAATAATAAGAAGTACCTAAAGCTTCTCCTTCATCTAAAAATTTTATTTGAGAATATAAATCACCTATACTTTCAGTGACAGGAAAACCTGTCATTATACATTTATTATGTACCTCATCTCCAAGTAACCAAATAACTTTAGTCCTATCTGCTTTAGGATTTTTTATCTTAGTAGATTCATCAATAACCAAAAAATCAAAACCAACATAAACTAGTTCATGGTAAATACTTCTAACACCTTCAAAATTAATAAGAAATACTGTATAAAAACTTTTAGATGTATGATATGGTGTTGCTTCTATATTTGATAACCGAAGCCCTCTATATAATGCCTCTAATTTTTGTTTCCTAGTTCCAAGTAAAGTTGTATATTTAAAATTTGTATGTTCTTTTATTTGATCTGGCCAAGTTGCTATAACAGATGTTTTTGTAGATACAATTAATATTTTTTTAAACCGTTTATACTTAGCTATAGCCAAAGCAGCTAAAGATTTACCTGAACCATAAGAAGCAAAAACACCAAAATAAGTTTTATCTTTAGCAAATTTTAAAATATTTATCTGCTGGTCTAATAAAGGAGTTTTTATCATTCAATTGTATCTCTCTTCCGTAACAACTCTATATAATTGTACCCTATACCAATAGCATCTATTACATTGTGATTTAGAGATTTTATTTCAACAACCGAATTATAAATTCTAGCTAATCTATTAGCAATAACTTTTTTAGGTAATTGTCCTTTCCATTGAGAAGGTGTCATAACAACTGTACCTGGAATAGAATATATCATACCACAAACAAAAGATAATTTAGTTAAAGAATCTGATTCTCTTGCAAAAAATCCTGCAATTCCCCAATATTCTGGAACTTCAAGAATAATTTTAGCATCATACGTTCTTCTTATTTTTCTAATTTGCTTGTAAACATCTTTTGATTTAATTAAATAATCTGTAGCTTCACTTCCAGGTCTTACTAAAGAATAATAAACTAATTTACCTGATAGAGTCATAACAGCTACACCACAAAAATTTATAGAAGGATCTACAGCTAATATTTTACCTATATGTTTATCTTCAGATTTACTCATTATTTAATCTCCTATCAACTAATCCATAAAGCAAAATACTATAAACAATATTATCTGTGATTTTTTCTAACCAAACATCTTCACGCGCACAAAAATTATCTCTATCTATATCTTCAACCATGTCACATATAGATACAACATGTTTTTTCCACATACCTTTTAAAGCTCTTTCTGGAGATTCACCATCTAATGCACCAGCCTTAATGAAATTCGAAAATTTATCTCCTCCTCTACTATATTCTTTATTCTTCATAACAAACTTTTTAACAACTATTTTTAAAACTGTTTCTAAAAACTCTACTCCTCCCATTCCCTCTATAATTCCATCTGTAAGTATATCCATAGGATCCTTTTCCATTTTAATACCCCCTTTCTTGTCTATCAAAATTCTCTTTATTTTTTTTCATATAAAGCTCTAGTACCTTACCTGCATCTAAGTTCCATACAATACACAAATCAAGTAGAAAATGAAATAAATCTATTATTTCCATATGAATTTCTTCCACACGCTCTCTATTATAATCTACTTTAGTTTTTTTCCAATGCTTCCAATTTACCCAATCCAATAACTCAGATAATTCAGAATGCATAGCTAACACAAACTCTTTAGTGTATTTTTCACAAAATTTACGGTCAATTTTAAACCTGTTAACATCTATACCTAACCGTCTTAATAATGAAACTTGTTTATCAAACATCTCACCTAACATAATTTTCACCTCCTTATATTTATAAATCTATATTTTCACTACCCTCCTCTTCTTTTCTTTCTTTTCTTAATCTAATTATACCAAAATCTATACTTGACAATGCATTTTCTACACATAATCTAACTTCCCCTTCAACAAAACCTTTAATTGCCAGTATACTCTTTAACTTACTCTTTATCCTTTTAAGATTCTTGTACAAACTCCTATTGTTACTCATACTACACCTCCTTTTTATTCAACATATTTCCACTTATCTTGCATAGCTGCATGACCCCACGAAATATTAGAAATTTTAGCAGATGCCAACATTGGCACCTTAAATGTTACTCTATCCTCCATTAACCGTATAAGTTTTTTTATAACTTTATCAACATTATATTTATTATTAATTTCAAATATTAGTTCATCGTGCATAGTGGCAAGTAAATTAACATCTAAATTTTTACTGTCTATCCATTTTGCAGTACGTAACATACCTTTCTTCATTACATAAGCAGCCGTACCTTGAACCAACATATTTACACCTCTATATGCTTTATCTTTAGGAACTCTATACTCTCTTGAAAAATGCATAAGATCTGAATCAAATGATAGTGTTATTGAACCCTGTTTAAATAGTTGAGATGTCACTGAACGCATATATTCTTTAACAGGATATCTCCTATAATATTTTTGTAAAATATCATAAGCTTTTACTGCTGAAAGTCCCAAAGAACTAGCTAACTTTTTTTGACCCATCCCATAACAAATACCAAAATTAATATCCTTTGCAATCTTACGTAACTTCTTTTTTATCTTCTTACTCTTTTCTACTATATGTTTACCAAACAAATCATAAGCTGTACCAAGATGAGCATCAAATCCATTTAATATATGTTTTATAAATCTTATAGCATTAGAAAAATGTGCAAACAATCTCATTTCAATTTGATCATAATCCACACAAACCATAGTATATCCAGGTCTACAAAGAAAAGCCTTACGAACATCTTGTCTTTCTCCTGTATTTTCTACATCCTCCATTCTTGGTATCTGATGAATTAATTGTGCAGTAAATCTCCCAGTCTTTGCTCCACTCTGGTAAAACAAAAAGTGTGCTATCTTATTTTTACTAGAAGTATATCTATAGTACAATGGTCCATAGTACGTTGATAATTGTTTTGTATGAAACCTATACTTCATTAAAAGCCTTATAAAAGGATATTTGATATATTTTTTAAGTGTATCTGAATCAGTAGCAATACTATCTTTTTTTGTTTTTTCTGTAATAGGTATATCTAATTTTACAATAACTTCACCTACCTGTTTAAAAGAACTTGGATTAAAATCCTCTTTCCCAGATATCCTACGAAGTTTGTGTTTTAATATATCAAGATTTTTATTACAATACTTAACCATTTTCTTACAAAACTTACGATCAATCAAAAACCCTTTTTGCTGCATCTTAACAACTACAGGTATAAGTTCTTTCTCAAACTTATAAAGCTCTATATATTTTCTTAAAGGTCTCTTAAACAAAAACCAAAGTTTAATGGTATATATTGTATCTTTAATAGCATACGGATATAAGATCTTAGATGGAATCATAGACCAATTCCAATCTATGCCTTTCTTCTTTGCCTCTCTTTTATATTTAGCTTTTACTTTACTAAGTTCTTTTGCCTCATCACACGGTTCACCCAAATGTACTTGTGCCAAAACTTTTAATTTTTTTGATGAATAATTCTCATTCAATAAAGGAGCAGCTATCATAGTATCTTCATAAGGTGGTACAACAAGTATTCCAATTTTAGATAAACAATAAATATCATAAGATGCACTATGAAATACCTTTGTAATATTAGGACTCTCACAAATTCTCTTAAGACCCATATAATTAGATCTATTTTTAATAACAAACAGTCTTGATTGTAATCTCTGATTTGTAACTGTTGCTATAAATGGTATCTCATTTACCGTTTCTGTATCTACAGCTACTATTTTCATATCTTATTCACCATCAATTATAGGTTCTGTGTTATTCAAAAATTGTATTAGCTCTGTAATATAGTGTATATATTTTGTCCCAACGTTTTCAAATATAATATATTTTATATCTGTATCTTCATAATTCACAATTCTCAAAATATCTCCTTCATACATAGTGCTATTAGCACAAACCCATGGTTTTGTCACTTCATACTTATCAGAAGGTATAGGTATTTTTAATATCATTTTTTGTTTTTTCTTTCTCATAATAATTTCTTTAACTCCTTAATAAATTTTTCTATAGGTTCTTTAAGTCTAGGTTTATCACATTCTATTTTTAAAAACCGTGACCATTTATGATAAAAATATTTAACATCAAAAAACGCCTCACATAACACCGTACCAATAACTAATATAATATATTTATTTTCACAATAACCAATATAAAATTCTATCGGTGCAATATAATATCCTTTATCCCGGTCTATTGGATATAACCCAAACTTTTTAAAAGACTTTTTGTGCTTTGTAATCTTACCATCAATTAATTTAAACTGTACAGACTTTTTTTTCATTCAAACACACTGTGTTTTATTACAAGATCTTTTAAAATATTATTATCTAGATTTTGGATATATAAATCACGATTCAAATCTTTATATGGTTTTCCATAGATAATTTTGCGAACACCAATAGATAATAAACATTTAAAACAATATAAACAAGGAGAAAAAGAAGCATAACATGTTATCCAACCTTCTCTATAACTTCCTCTTGCAGTACACTTTAATATTGCATTCATCTCAGCATGTACAGTTCTTATACATGTTCTTTTCTTATCTGGTTCAGTTCCTTGTCTATCTGTATCAACAAACAAACAACCACTTTCAGTGTCATTACAATGTGAATCACCTGAAACAGAACCATTATAACCTATACCTACTATGTAGTTATTTCTTACCAACACACACCCTAATTGTTTTCTACAAGTAGATGCCTTAGCTACATGATCAACTATATCCATCCAATACCTGTCATTTATGTTTTTATTCATTGTCTCTCCTACGCCTCCTTCGTTTTAATTTTTTAAAATATAACCTATCTCTTTCTTTTGACCCGTATAATATTTCCTCCGAATACATATCAGAATACTTACTAATAGCCATAATCACATCATAGTAATACGTACACTTAACCTTTTCATATACAACACCAGTAATTGTACCAAATACCAATACTCCGTTAGTTATTTCAATATTTACTCTATCGCCAACCTTAAACATAGGCATGTGAACCGAAGACATGTAATCACCTCTATAGTTTTTTCTTTTTTATTCTAGGTTTTACCAAAGACTGTGTGTACGTTTCATAAATCCGTGCTTCACCTTTCTCGTCCTTCTCACTATACCCAGTTACTACGATGTTTCCATATAATAACCAACCATTAGATAATGCATTGTTAACTGAATCAGTAAATTCATCCAAAGCATCATTTGTAATAACATCATAATCTAAATTAGGATTCTCCATTTCTACTCACCTCCTTTTTATTATACCAATAAAACTTAGTATACTTTGACCGTATTTCTTTGTCCCATATAATCCAAATAGAAGCTAAACCACCTCCAAATAAATTGCCATTTGGACGAAAATCAATCCGACGAGAAAACAACATAATACTTGTAGGAGGGTAAAGCATAAAAAGTTCCCTATGCCGCAAATTTGTTTCAAGAAATGCCAACCTAGTAACAATACAAACTTTTTTATAAGCTAAGTCCAAAGCATGTTTTATAAATTCTAATGCAATGTTAAAAGGTGGGTTTGCTACAATATTTGATACTTTTCTATAGTAAGACAAAAAATCCTGCTTTTTGCCTACACCAAATTTATGTGCTTCAATATCTATTTCTTTCACTTTATAACCTTCTCGTTTAAGCAATTTACTAATTTCTCCTTTACCACAACAAGGGTCTAAGATTCTACCTTCAAATTTAATAGTTTCCAAAAGTGCACGTACTACGTAAGATGGTGTAGAAAAATAGTCATACTTATTTCGTTGCCCACAAATCACTGTACCATCACAACGACTGTATTTAGTCCTTAATATAGCCTCATCTTTATTCATTTCCACCTCCTTTACTCGCTTTTAGTTAAAATATCCATAACTTACTCTTCTACATATTTAATAGGTGCTATGTTTTGTGGATTATCTTTAAGATATAACTTTTCATTTGTAACCTCATTTTTAAGATATACAAATAACCAAATATCTTTATGCTTTTTAAAACATTTTATAGCGTTATACCTAAACCAATAAGATTTAAACCAAAAACAATTCCAATCTAAAAAAGTAACAGTCCACACTTTCCTATTTCTAGTTGTTTTAATATTTGAAACTATAAAAAATGGTTTTATACAATACCATAAGTACCATATAATTCTCATTCCATTAATCTTCATTTTTTATCCTCCTTTCTTACCATACTTGATTTTCACTATCCACACCTCCAATCAAATCTTTAATATTATTAAACTCTGTTATCTCTTTATTCGCTATTCTTTCAACGATTATCTCAACCGTATCTTCTTTAGAAGTTTTAATACCATAGCAATCAGCAATATCCAACAAAGTTTGTTTATCGTATGTTAATAATAGCTTCTTTCTACCATCATACCAATCGCATACACTTTCAGCATTCATCATATCACGTTCTCCTTTTATATTAATAATCCAATAATATCAGTAAGAGTTTTACCAGCTCTTTCCAACAATTTCTCTATTTTATAATTATTTGGTTCTTCATGATTTCTGATTCTAAGTTCAACATATAACATGATACTATCTGCCAATTTCTTATTTCTAGTATTAATTGCTTTACCATACTCGCTTTTAGTTAAAATATCCATAACCATAATTTACCTTCTTCCATATCACTGCATAGAAACATACCTGGTAGGTGCTACTATTTTTCGTGGATCATCTTTAAGAATCTCTATTTTACCTGTTATCTCATTTCTAATATCTATGAATATCCAATTAATTTTATGCTTTTCAAAATATTTCATTGCATTCTTTTTAAACCAAAAAGATTTAAACCAACTAGTCTTCCAATTCCAATTCGTAAACACAATAGTCCACACTTTTCTAGTTGTCCTAGTATCTATAACCATAAAAAATGTTTTTATATAATACCATATAGTTTTCATTCTACATCTCCTTTTCTATGGAGTTTATTATTATCTATAATATAGTTACCTTTTATTTTCTTCACACATAAATCTTGAATATTTTCCCACCAAACCTCATCTGAAGCTGTTCTATCTGCAACCTGTCTAGCATGATCCAATTCTCTATAATGTTTAAATTCTCCTGATGGCACTGTAAGTAATTTATAAAACCATAAAGAAACTAAACAGTGCCAGTATTTATCCGGTGCAAGTAGTTTACTTTTTTCTATTCCTTCCCTAGCAATATAAAAACTTGAATGCCCAAGAATGAAGTCTTCCCATTCTTTTCCTAACCATTTCCCAGCTAACTTTGCTGCATATCTTGGGTGCATATCACCACTAGCATCTTTCAAATCTATCATTCCCCAATACCCCCAGTCATGTATAAATATACATAACAACTCTTTCCAATTAGGGAATGACCTGTACAACTTGACCCAAGCCACTGTAACAAGAATTGGATGTATAAGAAATTGATGACCACCAAACAATAATGTCTTCGTTCCTAGCTTCATATTATTCCCCAAGCGCTTTTTTCTTATAATCTTGATAATTCGTACATGTTGCTGTTCTCATTTTTAAACAATGAGTGTGAAACTTCTTATTAAACTCAAAAGTTGTTGAGTCTGTAGGATGTATAATTTTTTTACATATCCAACAATAAAATTTATCTATCATATTGCCAATCCTCCGTTTTTCCACATCTCATACATTTATGTTTTCCCCAAGCTGACTTCCATATTCCATTGAAAATATCTGCGTTGTTTAATGACCACAATGATAACCAATCATGGCCATTAATAAAACACCACATCTTAACAAAAAACTCTATAAACTTAATTAAATAATACATGTATTCTTCCTTTCAATCGTACTCATCATTCCAAATATGTAATGCATGAACTTCACCACAAGCAACATGACTTCCTTCATGTCTCATGTTACGTGAACAAAAATATCCATTTCCACTCTTACATCCACACGTTTCCCTTTGATTCTTTTTGTTCACAATATAGCACTCATTATTACATGGAGGTATGTCGGTACGCGTTCCTTTATCTCCATTCATATTATTCTCCTCTTAAAGCGTTTATTAATCCACAACTACAATCTTCGTAAGGATGTTTACATCCTTTTGCGTGTTTCCCATATATTCTAAAACTATCTTTCAGTTTTTCATATATACCCTTTTCTTGTAGATAAACCGTATCCTTCCAATCATCTAGCTCCTTTTTTAGTTTCTCATGTTCTTCAAAAAGTTTCTTATAATGTTCGTCTATCGCTTCCTTTAACTCTTTTACTGCATCAGATTGTTTAATATACCTATCTAATTCCTCATCCATATAATGCCCGCTAAATGTAGTATGATTTTTTCCACAATTCGTGCAATGTGGTTTTATAACATACAAACTCC
>SDBT01012771.1_pt1 | contig 13483 bp, 12 predicted proteins | sample 2277101 | NCBI WGS metagenome assembly SDBT01 (sample SAMN10404973, study PRJNA504765) | marine sediment metagenome | isolation source: marine sediment core GS10_PC15, 103 cmbsf | place: Arctic Ocean: Southern Knipovich Ridge | collected 2010
TTTAAAAAAATAATAACTTAAAATGATAAATTATTTTAATATAGGCAGGGATCACTGTACGATTCAAAAAGTTCAAAATATAAATGGATAAAAAAAATAAAATAATATCCTTCTACCGGAAGAATAAGAAAACTATATTTTTAGTACTCAGGATCGCTATAAGTATTTCACTTATAGCTTTTCTAATAAAGACACAGTTCAAAGATTTTGGAATCGCCCTGGATACGCTCAAACTCTCACACAAGGGACTGCTCCTTCTCTCGCTATCAACACATATAGCAGGAATACTGATAACAGCTGAGAGATGGAGGATACTTCTAAGAGCCCAGAATATAGGATTGGGTACAGGCAATCTCCTGGGTACTGTCCTTATTGGGTTTTTCTTCAATAATTTTTTACCGACAAGCATTGGAGGAGATGTATTCAGGACATATGACTGTGCTAAAAGAGCTAAAATACCAATAGAGAAGTCTGCTTCCGTCATCCTCGTAGAGAGATTTTCCGGAATTATAAGTGCGGCCACTTATGCTATTGTGGCACTTTTCCTGGGGTTTACTGCCATAGGTGAACAGTCTGTTATAATTCCCATAGTCATATTTTTTGTCATATCGATTATTATAGGATTTCTCCTGATAAATCCATCTGTATTTAAACTGGACCGGCTTGTCGAAAGAATCAGTTCCTTGAGGCGGATAAAGGAGAAACTATCAAATATATACCATACACTAAAAAGTTTTAAAAAATCTAAGGCAGTACTCGTGCAGGCTCTTCTATATAGTTTTTTACTCCAGTTTATGGTTATTTTAAATTATTACCTGGCTGCAAGGGCCCTGGATATTAAGCTGGGACTTATGGTATTTATTTTTATAGTACCTCTTGTGACAGTGATCGCTATGCTTCCCATATCGATAGGAGGCATAGGTCTCAGGGAGAACTCACTGGTCTTTATACTTGTAGCTATGGGTGTGATGAATGAAAAAGCAGCGCTACTTTCACTTATTATTTTTGCAATGCTTATGATTGTAGGGATTATTGGAGGTATCACATATATTGTCAGGCCCTTATTGGAAAGAAGAAATGAGAGGATCAATATTGTAAACAAAGATATATCAGAAGTGAATGGAGAAGCAAATAGACATAATCAAGAACTGAAAAAATCAGAAAAAGGATGATCTAAAAGTCAAAGATATTTATTATTTTCCTGAAAGATCCTGCCAGATGCTGGTCATAAAAAGTAAAATCCATAATTTCCATAAAGATTATAATTGCAAGTGAGATTATAACCGCAAAAAACAAATAATAGATAATTTTTATTAACCATATTTTTTTCATAATATCAGTATAAATAGAATTAATATTTTTACCCTCTGTCCAGTCAGGACAGAATTTTATCCCTATTATCTTCTTGCCCCGGAACTATTAAGATAGGGCGTCACTGCATTAAAAACTATCCGGGCGACCACCGCGGATCCTTCCGGAGTATAGTGTATCCCATCATAAATATATTTACCTGTATTCTGGGAAAGAGGGGTCAATACATCTATTACGGGAAGTGAGTATTTGGCGGCTATTTCAAGAATTTTTTGATTATATAGCGGCCAGCTTTCTTTGCCGGGATAATTAAGGGGCCCGATAAGATTAATAAAAACAGTAGCACCGAGATTCCTTGCTTTATTTACAAGCCCCTCCATATGTATAGCGAAATTACTCAAACTTGCTCCGGCATCATTGGTCCCATAAGCAAGTATCAATATTTTAGGGCTGTGTACTGCCACAGTGCTGTCAAATCTGTAATATGCCTGGTATGACGTTTCACCATTCCTGGCGCTTGCTAATGTATTGTAGTCAGCTCGCAGATAATTTGCTTCCATCAGGGTATCAAACCTTTGTACCCAGTCTGATTTGGCGACCAGGGAGTCTCCCATTGCTACTATGCTCATATAAATGAACCTGCTGACATTAAGATCTTGCGGTTCTAGTACATATTCCTCGTTCTCGCTTTCGATCTTAAAATCAGTGATTATGGTCCCGCCTTTATAATACAGGTCATTGTTTACTTTTATCCTGAAGGTGATCTCACTTTCTTCACCGGGAGCCAGTCCCTCAAGGTCCCATATAAGTCCCCTGATATCATCATCCCACCTGATACCTTCCGCAGTCCCGGACTTGCTTATATAAGTCGCATTTTCGGGAGTAGGACATATAAGGCTATAATTTTCTGCCCCGCTCTGTCCAGAGTTTTTTAGGACTATCTTTATATCTATTGCCTCGCCAGCCCAGAGTTTACCTCCATTACTATCAGAGATAGTGACCTCTGATGTAGAAAAATCCGGAAAGGCCCTGATCCCATTATATATAGATTCACTCATGCTTATTTCCTGATTGCAGCTGACCTGGAACAAAATCTCGACAATATCACCATCATCAAGTCCCTCATTTATTTTAACCCTTATTCTAAAGGTCAAAGTTTCACCGGTCTCAAAAAGTCCTGTATCCCATATTATATTTCCATCCTCATATTTTCCATTTCCACTAATGGAACTTTTGTCTATCGTGACCATTTCGGAGGTCATCGCTTTTAATTGAAAACCGGTAGCATTCATATCGCCTTCATTTTTTATCTGCACGGTATACTCAAGTTCTTCTCCCATATAGAGGTATCCCCCGCTGGCATCGCTTGTATTTATTATAAGATCTGTAAATACAGGCCGGCTGCTGACTGTATGAGAAGATGGAAGTTCCAGAATGCGTGTGAGCTCTTTATCTCTAATCACATACTGGAACCGTATGTCCTCAAGGGCAATAATGGTACCATTATCCAGAGGATTATCGACCATAACCTTAAAACTGATGACTCCTGAAGAGCCTTTACCGATATCATCTATTTTAAAAGTCACCGCCAGGCCATCTTCTTCAAGAAGATAGTCTGACATGGATCCCGAAAAATTTGTCGAATCAGGAATATCTATAATTATTTTTAGACTGTCCACCTTTCTAAAACCTGTATTCATATAGTAGACGTCATAAGTTATTTCTTCCCCTGGTTTTACCTCATCAGGCATGATAGAGGAGATGCGGTTAAATTGGGAATCCTCAAAATTTGGTTTTAAGTAAAAATAAAAATAATATACTGCAACAGCTGCAATACATATGATCAATATTGTCCCGATAATTATAAAAAGGAGTTTTTTTGAAATATTGCCAAGTGTATCTGAGGCAAATTTATATTTAGATGCCCTTATAGTGCCGGAAGTGGATATTTTCTTTATCCGGCTTGATAAAATTATATTTTTTTCTTTCAACCAGATCAAAATATTTTTGACCTTTAAAAATACATTACTAAAAAAAACCCTAAAAATCATACTGTTCCTTTATTCTATATTTCCTTTTTTTACCGGCATGTTTCCCATCTTCCACGGACTCTTTCAGTGCCATGTTTCTTGCAAGCCTTACGATCCTTAAGTCAAGTTCTTCAAGTTTTATAAAAAATATCCGCAAAATAATGTAAAGGATAAGTAATATGCTTGCGTCCATAAAGAAGTCAAGATCTCGTCCAAACTCAAAAAAACTAGCAATATTATGACTTATATCCAGGAAAATAGAAAGAATTATCAATATGACCCAGATCGAAACCCAAAAGATGAATTCATTTATAATTATTAAGAATTGATAGAGCTAAAAGGATATTAGCCCTTAAAAAAATGTTATTCTTAATTTAACAGTTATATATTTTCCTGATTTATGGTATTTTTGTTTGTGAAATAATAGAAATCTTATTGAATGATCATTATTTATATATTAAGTAAGTGGAGAGAAAAGTGAGAATCTTTTTAATTGCTATTTCATTTATTAATACTCTTTTTTATGTACTGGTTTATACTTATTATGATAATATACTGGGTTTGTTTGGGAATATAGCCATATCTGCTGGTCTGCAAAATTTCTTAAAGACCATCACATTAATTATAGTGGGATTCTGTATAGGGGTAATGGTAATGCTCCTGCTTAATATAAAATCAGGTAAAAGCTATTTTGATCTAAAAAACCTTTTATTGATCGGCATAATACCCTTCATACTTGTAATACTTTCACTTGGCCCGGTCTCAAGCTTTATATTATCCAGGCTTTTAAGCGAGAATGAAAGGATCCGGGAACTGGTATTTTATCTGCTTTCCATGAATGTATTATGGTCCATCTGGGTTGGTTTTGCGCTCGGTACCTCTGTCAGGCCCAATTTTGGAAGAAGAAGTCACAAGCATGCAAACACCCATGTACTGAGTGGAGATAATGTGAGGGAATCAAAAGAAGAGTCTCTTTAGTTTATCGACATCAAACCTTGCTGCTGGAAGGAAAAAGATGAGATTTATCCTGATAATCATTAGCTTTATAAATATATTCCTATATTATTCTGCTTATGCTTATTATGATACTATCCTTGGCGCCCTGGCAAAATATGAACTACCGGTGGGCTTGTTGAGCTTCATCAAGTACTTCATCATCTTCATACTTGGTTTTCTTATTGGATTTTTAATAATCCTGGGTATGCGGCTCAAAGTCAATACGAATTATTTTGATATAAAGGTTCTGCTGCTGGTGGGACTTGTTCCAGTCCTGGCAATAATAATCTCATATTCCGGGCTTGCGAACTTCCTGGTGACTAGTATTTTTAAATCTAATAATACGGTAAGCGAACTTTATTACTATTTCTTTTCAAGGACAGACATATGGGCCATATGGCTGGGCATCGCTACGGGATCATCGATAAGGATAAAACTGATCCAGAAAAAAAAGTACAAGCACGAGGCTATTGAATAAAATATTTCTGATAATGCTTAACCGGTATTAGTATCTCCAATATGACTATCTTGCAATATCTAATATATTTCTATTGATACATAAAGCTTCCATCACTGTCTTTATATGATGAATTTGTTATATTAGTCTTTGCTCCTGTCCGGATATCAAAGATTATGAGATCTTCTTTTCCTCCTGACCTTTCTTCATAAACGATCAGGCGATCATCAGGGGAAAACATCGGATGTCCATCCCAATCACTATTATACGTGATCCTTATTTCATTCAGGTCCCCGATATTCGCATAATAGACTTCACTATTGTCACCAAAATATTTTGTATAGGTTATCTTTGATGCATCATTCGATAGGTCCGGAGTCCTCCTGCGGTCATCATTATTAAAAAGCCTGGAAACCGATGAACCGTCATGTTCCATGATAAAGATATTATCATGTCCCGGCATACCGGACTCAAAGATTATTTTCGTATCAAACGGATGTCCATTGGGGTGCCAGTCATGCCCACTGCTATTATTTGTAAGTCTTATTTGATTGCGTCCATTGCTGTTTATACGGAAAAGTTCCCAATCTCCATCTATATAGGCTTCAAAATAGATGTATTTCATATCAAATGACCACGAAGAATAGGCGGATCTATAGCTATTGTGAGTTATCTGTTTTTTATTCTGGCCATCCCAGTCCATTATCATTATCTGCCATATGCCATTGATATCCGAAGTATAGGCTATCTTCTTTCCATCTGGTGAGACCTCGGGATAAAGATCATCCCTGTTGTAGTCAGTAAGTCTCTGGCGTCCCGTTCCATCCAGATTTATGCTGTAAATATTATAATTTCCATCGCTGTTTGACCTGAATACAAGTTTTTGAACAGAATATCCGTTTTCACTTACCGGACTACCGGAATTAGTAGAAGAAGATACTTGTTTTTCCTGCTCTGTTTTTTGGGCCTCAAGATAGTTTTTGATGAGTGAATTATCTATGGCAAGTCCTTCTATGCTGAGTCTTTTGCTGCTGTTCAGGTCTTCAAGACTTACCGTAGCTTCTATTAATGAATTATCCTCTTTTTGGCCCGACAGGAAGATATCCCTTTTCTCAAAATTATAGATATTGGGATTAGACGAATCAGATGCATATATAAACAGTGTATGTTTAGATCCTGGCTCCAGATCGGGGGCATCAATTCTGAGCGTAAAACCACTGTAGAGGTAATTATTATTACTGAAAAATTCTGCGACACCAGTCCGGGGAATACCATAAGATGCATCTCCCAGAAATCTTCCGAAGTCCTTTGGCCCATCAAGGTATATTTTTACCTTACCTATTCCTGTGTTTTCGGCCGAGTCTGTATTAACGGCCCACCCCTCTATCATTGAAAGGTCCTCTATGGCTTTTTGTTCTGCCGGTTTATCAATAAAGACCTTAATATTGCTATTGCCAGTTTTCTGTCCGGAGACATTCAGTGTTTTTCTTAAATGATCCCATCCTGAGACCGTGCTGTAATAGTAAATATACAGAAAGTGTGTTGAACCAGGTTCAAGTTCCAGGCCGCTGAGAGTCCATTCAAATTTAAAACCGCTTTTGGAAAAATCTGGACCATAAAGCTCTTTAGCCCGTGATGAATCAAGACCATAGGATGCTGCGCCGAGGTATATTCCATTATCCATATCTCCGTCAAGATATATCTTTACAGTGTCCTGTTCGGGGACCTCCTCTTCCTGTCCGGCAGTTTCAGCCTCTAGATCCGTATCTTCTGAATTGTCTTCACTATTTCCTGACCCATCACCCGAAGATCCATCTTCCATTATTTCCCGACCTTCCGTTTCTTCACCTGCGCGCATACTTTCCTCAAGCCCAAGAGCACCGACCTCATTCAGGTCAGATACCGCATCAGGCTTAATGTCTGAAATATTATTTATATTAGATCCTTCCCTTAATATATCTGATGAACCAGTATCTTCGTATTCATCAGCCAATAACATATCCTGGTCCGTAGAAGATATTTTACCGATAAAAGTAGTGAGAAAGAGAGAGGAAATTATAAAGAATAATATTAAAAATATTATTAAGATAACTCTCATACAAAAATATTCATAATCTTTTAGGTTTGTAACTTTTATTATAGTATTATAAAAAACATATTTGTACAAATATAAATAGCCTGTCGTGATTTGTGATCCTAAAATTTTTCATAATATTATAATATATGTTAAAGTATTCATTACTATTATTTTATATAATCTTCAACTTTTAATGATAGAGGAGAAATAGTGAAATACTTTAGGACTTTCCTAACTGCTATTGGTTTTATTGCCATATTTTATTTTATAACCCCTGATAGATTATTTGGATATCTTGATGCAGGAACGGGCAGCTATATGGTCCAGATAATAATAGCTTTTGCTGCGGGAGGAGCATTTGCCATCAAGATCTTTTGGCGCAGGATCTATGGCTTCATAAAGAGGATATCTTCCAAGAATAAAAAAAATGAAAAAGAAAAAATATAGGATCAATGAGCCTAGTTCATTCAGGGATCCCAGCGGATTCCTTTTTTACGACAATGGCCAGATTTACCGTCAGATAAATACTAAATATAAAGAAGATTATGACCAGCTAATGGGTTCAGGCTTATATAAGGCTCTGGTTAATCAAAATTTACTTATTGCACATGAGGAAGTGGATATTGAAGAACCCGGACCCGGTAAAGAATATAAAATAATAAAACCCGAACCTGTTCCTTTTATATCATATCCATATGAATGGTGTTTTAATCAGTTAAAGGATGCCGCACTTACTACATTCAAAATACAGACGATCTCTATGGACTTCGGGATGACATTAAAGGATTCCAGTGTCTATAATATACAATTTTTAAAAGGGCGTCCGGTTTTTATCGATACACTCTCTTTTGAAAAGTATCATGAAGGAAGGCCCTGGACAGCCTACCGTCAGGCATGCCAGCATTTTCTTGCACCTCTTGCACTGATGAGCTATAAGGATATCCGCCTGAATCAATTATTCAGGATCTACATGGATGGGATACCTCTCGATCTTGCAAGCTCCCTCCTTCCATCAAGCACTAATCTGAAGGTCTCATTGCTTTCCCATATTCATCTTCATGCTAAAAGCCAGAAACATTATGCAGACAAGACCGTTAAAATGACTAGCCATAAGGTGAGCCGCCTTTCCTTTATGGGCCTTATAGACAATCTGGAATCTGCCATCCGCAAACTTGAGTATAAAGAGGGCAAAACTGAATGGGGGGATTACTATAATGATACTAACTATATTCCTGAAGCAATAGAACACAAAAAGGAGATCGTGGCAAAATTATTAGACAGGACCAGATCCGGGATCGTCTGGGATCTTGGGGCAAATGATGGCCTGTTTAGCCGTATTGCAAGTGACCGGGGACTTTATACCATATCATTTGATATCGATCCGGTTGCTGTCCAGAAGAATTATTTCCAGAGTATTAAAAATAATGAGGCAAACATCCTGCCACTTCTTCTTGACCTGACCAATCCCAGTCCGGGGATCGGCTGGCAAAACAATGAAAGAGCTTCACTTCTGGAACGAGGACCGGCTGAAACTGCATTCGCCCTGGCCTTGATACACCACCTTGCTATCTCGAATAATCTCCCCCTGATCAAGATCGCTGATTTTTTCAGTCAGATCTGTAGTCAACTTATTATTGAATTTGTTCCTAAGGATGACTCCCAGGTACAAAGACTCCTTTCAACACGAGAGGATATTTTTCCCGATTATACAAAAGAAGCTTTTGAGGTTCAGTTCGGGAAATATTTTATAATAGAAAATTCAGAAGAGGTAAAGAGTTCTAAAAGAACGATGTACCTGATGAAGAAAAAGGATTAGGATCATATGAAAAAGACCTTTACCATACACCCCTACTTATTTGCCATATTCCCTATCTTATTTCTTTATTCCCATAATATCGGCCAACTTTCAATGATATCCTTTCTCGAAATTTTGACACCGGTTGCTATTATTTTTGGCTTTACAATCATTGCAATGGTCATACTATGGCTTATCTTTAAAAAGGATAGCCATAAAGCCGGGATCGTCACATCTATCTTCCTGGTACTGTTTTTTTCTTATGGCCGAATTTATGAGCTTATTGTAGGTTTTAAAACAGGTAACTTTATTATTGGCGGACACAGGTATTTGTCGGTCTTATGGTTGATATTATTTAGCGTAGTTGTTTTCTTTACTGTCAGGACGAAAGTAAATCTGCGTAACTTAATAAATATTTTAAATATTGTTTCAGTCGTCCTGGTTTTATTTCCACTTATAAATATAGGGATATATAATTTCAATACAAGAGATATACGACAGGATCCAGGTGAAGCTGTACAGGAGAACGGGAGCGCAATTGTTGAGAACCTGGATGAACTGCCGGATGTTTATTATATAATTCTGGATGGATATGCAGGTCCGGAATCCCTTGAAGAATTTTATGATTATGATAATCGGGAATTTACCGACTTCCTGACTGAAAAAGGTTTTTTTGTGGCTTCCAAAAGCCGATCTAATTATCCCTGGACATATTTATCCCTGGCATCATCACTTAATATGGAATATATTAATTCCCTTAGTGAAGATGCTGGGATAGGATCGGATGACAGGACACTACCTTATGAGATGATCACCAACAGTAAGGTATGGAAATTCCTGGATTCAAAGGGTTACCAGTTTGTTCATTTTGACAGCTCAGGCTGGGGTCCAACCGATAGAAACAGGAATGCAGATATAAGCATCAGGGTCAATAGGTTCAATGAGTTTAATATCTCAATTATCCAGACAACTATGTTGAAGCCTTTTGAGAAATATATTATTACTGATTCAGGCATACAAAAAGTACTTTATTCATTTACGAATCTTGGCAAGGTAAATCAAATAGCAGGCCCGAAATATATTTTTGCACATATAATGTCCCCTCATCCTCCGTTTTTCTTCGGAGCTGATGGTGAATTGATCCCTGAAGCTGAATACAAACTTAGTGCATACTGGGAGAAAGAAAAATACCTGGAGCAGTTGATCTATATAAATAGCAGGGTCGAAATGCTTATTGAGGAGATATTATCTGGTTCAAAAGTCCCACCAATAATAATAATCCAGGGGGATCATGGTGCCAGGTCGACACTCGGAGACCCGAGAGGCGACAGAGAGGATCCAGCAAATATTGGATGGCTCTACCCGACAGCCGAAATGCTCAGGGAAAGCACTCCCATCCTGAATGCATATTATCTACCTGGCGCTGACATCAGTCAATTATACGATTCCATATCTCCTGTCAATACTTTTAGATTTGTATTTAATACATACTTTGGTGAAGATTATGAATTATTGGATGATAGGACCTATTACTCACCATACTGGCAGCCCTATGATTTCTATGATGTTACAGAGATCAAAGATTATACAGATCAAAAATAATTAATCCATAAAATAGCTATAAAATATGAGTGTTTCCTTATTTTGATATTTGCAAAACAAAAAAATATTAATATGCTATCCTGGAACTAATATTAAAGAAGATCATAAAAGTCAGGAGATCCCAATATGAAAGTCCTGGTCACAGGAGGAACAGGTTTTACCGGAAGCCACCTGGTTAAAAGACTATTGGATGATGGTTGCGCGGTAAGGGTATTGGCACGGCCGGCCAGCAGCACTGCTTTCCTTAAGGACCTGGGAGTAGAGATCATTCCAGGGGACATCTCAGACAAGGATTCTGTTAACCGGGCGGTAAAGGATACGGATAAAGTGTTTAATATAGCTGCTGCATACAGGGAAGCAAAATTACCTGAGACCTCTTATTGGGCAGTTAATCTTAAGGGGACCAAAAACGTTATTGGTGCCTGTATTAAATACAATGTTTCCAGGCTTGTTCATTGCAGTACGATCGGAGTAGTCAGTTCAGTAGATGAACCCCCTTCAGATGAATCTGCACCCTATAGTCCGGATGATATTTACCAGCAGTCAAAATGTGCGGCAGAAAAAGAAGTCCTTAGATCTGTCAGGGAAGAAGGGCTTCAGGCATCAGTCATAAGACCCTGTGCCATATATGGTCCCGGGGACTTAAGGCTCTTAAAGATGTTCAGGATGATCGCTAAAAAGAGATTTTATATTTTTGGAAGCGGAAAAGCCTTTTATCATATGGTTTATATCGATGATCTTGTCTCCGGATTTATTCTGGCTTCTCAGAAAGATAATGCTATAGGCGAAATATTTATCATAGGCGGGCCAAGATATACAACTATCAATGAATTGTCCGGGATCATAGCAGATGAATTTGGAGTAGATCCGCCGCGGATACATTTCCCCTTCAAACCAATTGAGATTTTATCCGTCTTAATGGAGTATGCCTATAAACCGTTTAACAAAGAACCCCCTCTCTATAGGAGGAGAATTGCTTTTTTTAAGAAAGACAGAGCCTTCGACATATCAAAAGCAAAAAACATGCTGGATTATGAACCGGCATTTGATTTGAAGGAAGGAATACATTTGACGGCAAAATGGTATTTGGAGAATAGGTATATTAAGGGCATATAAGATGAGATCATTTAAATTATATAAAAAGATAATACCAGGAAAGAGAGTTGGTCAAAATAGAGAGATATGAAGATAAGATCCAGAAGGAACTTTTTGCAAAGGATAAATCAAAGATAACTAAATATATTAATCTATTTGTTGGAAAAAAGGGAATATTTAATTTATTTAAATATGAGATCATAATCATATTATTTCAGGATATGCGTGGAGCAATAGGTATATTTTTCCGGAATTTATTTTTCCCTCTACTCTTTAAAAAAGTAGGAAGAGGAGTAAGCTTTGGAAGGTCCCTTACCATAAGGCACCCACATAAAATATCTATTGAAGATGATGTAGTAATAGATGATTATTGTGTGCTTGATGCAAAAGGCCTGGATAATAATGGCATTCACATCAGCAAACATGGTTTTATCGGGAGATCCACTATCTTGAGTTGTAAAAATGGTGATATTGTGTTGGAAGAAAATGTCAATATCGGGTTCAATAGTGAAATATTCTCCGGTAGCAAAGTAGTGATAGGCAAAAATACTTTAATTGCTGCCTATGTTTATATCATTGGCGGGGGACATGACTATTCCAGTGTTGATATCCCCATCTCAGAACAGGAAAAACCTTCTCACGGCATAGAAATTGAAAAAAACTGCTGGATCGGTGCTGGAGTGAAAGTCTTTGATAATGTGAGAATTGGCGAGGATACAGTCATCGGAGCTGGAGCTGTAGTTACAAGAGATATACCTGCTTTCTCTATTGCAGCAGGTATTCCTGCGAGAGTCGCTAAATCAAGGAAATAATACTTACCGGTTTCAGATAATACAAAAAGTTCATTTATTGATGAAGAAAAGTTTAATTTTTACGGGCTACTATAAGTCTTTATGTTCTGCAAACTCAAAGATTTTCTATAATTTTGATGGAATCACTTACAATATAATTGATATAATATTATCTGATCTGCAATATTTGATATTAAAAATATATGGACCATAAAAAAATATTTATACTGGGTATGAGCCCGCTGCCTTTTGAGAACGACAGGAAAGTATATGGTACCGGCATAAGGACATGGCAATTTGTAATGCCCCTGCTTGAAAGGGGGCACAGGCTCTGTGTGGTAAATTATGCTATTCCTTCAGCCTATCCTTCCGGTTTCAAAAGTGAAAGCCATAAACAGTATAAATATGGTAAATATGATTTCCAGTATCATGTTCTCAACAAGGATGATTTTGAAAATACCGACAAGCTCCTGGATATCACAAAGCGATTTGACCCTGACTGTATGGTCGGCTGTACTTTCTATCCCTCATATCTTGGGGCCAAACTAAAAGAGATCATGGAAGGCGGACGGGAATCAAAAACTGTTAAGCCTATTCCCTTATGGGCCGACCTTTTCGGGCATGTAATGGCAGAGGCTCAGGCCAGGGCATATATGGATGGAGATGATACTCCATTGTTTCACTACTGGAATAGCGAGTATAAAATACTCACAGAAGCAGATATTTTTTCATGTGTGTCAGAAAGACAGGAATACTCAACCATAGGTGAACTGGGAGCTGTAGGCAGGCTCAACAGGCATACATCCGGGTATAACTTCACAAATACTATTCCATGCGGACTTCCTGCTGAGGAATATGAACATAAAAAATCTGTCATAAGAGGGGAAGATGGAATCGGGGATAAAGATTTTGTCATACTATGGACAGGCGGATATAATACATGGACAGACGTAGATACACTGTTTGACGGACTCATACTCGCAATGAAAAAGAATCCCCGGATAAGATTTGTATCAACAGGAGGAGAGATACCTGAACAGGATACAAAGACCTATCCCCGCTTCCTTTCGAAAATAAGATCAAGTGAGTTTTCGGATAGATTTATGATGAAGGGGTGGATAGCCGGAGAAGATGTTCCGGATCACTACCTTGAAGCAGATATCGGCATAAATATAGATAAAGATATTTACGAGGTGCGCCTGGGAAGTAAGAACCGCATCCTTGACTGGTTCAGGGCAGGATTATGCGTCCTGTCTTCCAATGTATGCGAGCTTACGGAAATAATGTCCGCTGCCGGGGCCGGATATGTCTTTAAGCCGGGTGATTCCG